>Ga0315274_10001948_pt1 | contig 31606 bp, 32 predicted proteins | sample YL17G02_20_MG_FD_203700 | JGI IMG/M metagenome (GOLD analysis project Ga0315274, IMG submission 203700) | Sediment microbial communities from Yellowstone Lake, YNP, Wyoming, USA - YL17G02_20 | ecosystem: Environmental > Aquatic > Freshwater > Lake > Sediment | place: USA: Wyoming | collected...
GCTATAGTAGAATGGCTTGAGACATTGCCTATTGAACGTTTTTTATCTTTGATGGGTTTGTCACCATGATTTATCTACAATGTTTTTTCAAACTTGCTAAAAATGGTCCAATAGAACTCAGAGAGGAAATTATTAAGGCTTTAACACAAACACGACAGAAGATGGAGCAAGTAACAACCAATTGGGAACATATTGAGTCTGTTCTTTCTCATACATTCATTCATGGAGATTATCATCCTAATAACGTGCTATTTAAAGGAAATAAAGCGGCGTATATTTGCGACTTCGACTTTGTGATGCCAGCAGAACGCATTTATGATATTATAACAGCATTTGTATGTTATCGGTGGATATATGAAGCTAATCCAGAAGATATAGAAGAATCGGAACCTGATATGTTCTTCTTTGAGCCATACTTGAACTTTTTATCAGATTACAATGAGCAGACAATGCAAAGGCTTACTTTGGAAGAGCTAAAGGCTTTGGTTCCAGACATGCAACGTCTGCTACTTCTTTATGGAAGTAAAGCGGCAATGCACGGTGATGATTTAGAAGGGATGCTTAGATGGCTTACAGCGCGCCTAAAGCGAGTTGAATGGTTAGAGCATTATCAGGTAGAATTTGAGCGTGCTTTTCAATATAAATATTATACGTTAGTTATGAGATATTTAATGAATACATAGGGGATACAATATGACTTTCAAAAATATAGACGTAAAGCAAATCAATGTAGTTGATGCGAATAACGAAAAATTGATGCAGATCAGCAGTGAAGGGGTGCTATCTCTGAATCTGACAGAGATGCAAGCGATACAAAAGTATTTTGCTGACATCGGCAGAAATCCTACTGACGTTGAGCTTGAAACTATCGCTCAAACGTGGTCTGAACACTGCGTCCATAAGACGTTCAGAGGACTAATCGAATACAAGGAATATGAAGATGGCAAAGAAAAAGTCGAAACTATAGATAGCTTGCTTAAATCTTATCTGATGCGTGCAACGAGGGAACTGAATAAAGAATGGTGTTTGTCTGTATTCTCGGACAACGCTGGCATAATAGCCTTTGATGAAACTTACGGAGTGGCTTTTAAGGTGGAGACGCATAACCATCCTTCAGCCATAGAGCCTTACGGTGGATCAGAGACTGGCATCGGCGGGGTGATAAGGGATACGCTTGGTGTTGGTCTTGGCGCAAAGCCGATATTGAATACTGACGTATTCTGTTTCGGTCCGCATGACCTGCCTTATGATGAGCTTCCCAAAGGCACACTGCATCCAAGACGTGTATTTAAAGGCGTTGTAGCAGGTGTCAGGGACTACGGAAACAGGATGGGTATTCCTACATCTAACGGTGCAATACTATTTGATGAGCGTTACGTTGGAAATCCACTTGTATACTGCGGTAACGTGGGATTGATCCCAAGAGATAAGGTTAAAAAAGAGGTAAAACCCGGCGATCTGGTGGTCGTTATCGGCGGAAGGACAGGCAGAGACGGTATTCATGGCGCAACGTTCTCATCTATTGAACTGGCGGATGACTCTGAGGTTACTTCCAGCGGTGCAGTGCAGATTGGGAACGCTATTGTCGAAAAGAAAATGACGGATACCATCCTTCAGGCTCGTGACAAGGGATTGTATGATGCTATAACAGACTGCGGTGCAGGCGGGTTATCCTCTGCTGTGGGAGAGATGGGCGAAAAGACTGGTGCAAAAGTATATCTGGAAAAAGTGCCTTTGAAATACTCAGGGCTTGCTCCGTGGGAGATATGGGTCTCGGAGGCTCAAGAGAGAATGGTGCTTGCTGTCCCTCCGGCAAAAATAGGCGAATTCCTGAAAGTGTTTGCAGATGAGGACGTAGAAGCTACTGTCATAGGGGAATTTACTAATGATGGTAAACTGCACCTTTTGTATAATAATGTAACCGTTGCTGATATAGACATGGAGTTTATGCACGATGGGATCCCGAAGATAAAGAAACAGGCTGTCTGGAATAAACCTGTTCATCCAGAGCCATCATTCGATGATCCATCTGATCTTACTCCTTATCTCAAAGAGATACTATCCAGCCCGAACGTTGCAAGTAAAGAATGGGTTATCAGGCAATATGATCACGAGGTTCAGGGCGGGAGTGTCCTCAAACCGCTTCAGGGGGTGGATAACGACGGACCCGGTGATGCCTGCATCATGCGCCCAATTCTTAGCTCTAATCGAGGTGTCATAATCTCCAACGGGCTTAATCCTAAATACAGCGACATAGACACTTATTGGATGGCGGCTTCTGCTATAGACGAGGCACTCAGGAACGCCATAAGCATTGGTGGGGATTTAAGCCAAACAGCTATTCTGGACAATTTTTCGTGGGGCAGTCCTGACAAACCAGACAGATTGGGAACTCTTGTAAGAGCGATCAAAGCCTGTTACGACATTGCAGTAGCGTATGGTACGCCATTCATTTCGGGAAAAGACAGCCTTAACAACGAATACAGGGATTCCAGTACCGGCGAAACTCTTTCTATACCTCCAACATTGTTGATCTCAGCGATAAGCGTTATACCTGACATAGGCAAAGCAATCTCGATGGATGTCAAATCACCGGGAAATATCATTTACGTTGTCGGAAAGACATTTGACGAAATGGGTGCATCCCATTACTATTATATTAGGGACTTCATTGGAAATAACGTTCCAAAAGTCAATCCAACTGAAGGCAAAAAGCTGATGGAAAAACTCCACGAAGCTATGACACAGGGGTTAGTCAGATCATGCCACGATTGCTCGGAAGGCGGGATCGGCGTAGCAACTGCGGAAATGGCTTTTGCTGGTGGATTTGGAATGAATCTTTACATAAAGAATGTTCCTTGTGCTGATGATGTAGTGAGAAACGACACGATTCTATTCTCTGAGTCAAACACCCGTTTCATAGTTGAAGTATCAAAAGAATCACAGGCAGAATTTGAGTGTATAATGTCTGATACGGAAACATCTGTTATCGGCGAGGTAATTGACGGAGAAGATTTCAAAGTCTACGGTTTAAATGCTAATCTTGTTGTATCAGCGAATATATACGACCTGAAAGAAGCGTGGCAGAAGACGTTCAGATGGTGAGGTGAGAATTATGTATTGGTATCACGGAAGCAAAAAACTATTCCCCAAATTGAAAAAGCATAAAGCTTACGCTCCACCCGGGGCACCATCAGAAGACGGTTTAGAAGCGATCTATCTCACTCCAGATTTCGTTTTTGCATTGTTTAATGCTGCAATACCACCGGGGATAACCAAAGCTGATCTTACGGATCGGACTATGTGTTTTGAAAATCCAGATATGTTCAATCCAGAAGAAGATATTTACATCTATATCATTGATCCCTTAAAGATTCCAGATGATAGAAAGAAATATATTGATGAATGGCAGATTGTTGTAGATATGGATGAGATTGAACCAGACAAAGTTGAAACTTATAAATCTTCAGAAATACTGAAATACTATACAATAAAGGATGAGATTTTAAAAGTTTAGTTTTGAGAAAGAGGGTGTTAATATGCTCATAAAAGAAAAAGTATTAGAAGAAATTGAGACTCTTAATACACAACAGTTGCTTGACGTTTATAGTTTAATAACAATTCTGAAAGGCAGGGAAAAGACTATAAAAAATTCTGATGGTGAACAGGAACATGGTTACCTTAAAGTGCAGAAGATATTGAGCAAGTTTAAGGGGAACCTTTCAGATTATATAATAAAAGATCGTGAGGATCGAGTATGAAATTGTTTTTTGACATACTATGAAAAGATCATTGTTGATCTTCAAATAGCACTATGTTATACTTTTGATGTTATGACTGAATGACAAGCTGTGGTTTTATCCTGATAATATGATAATTTATATCTTTTGGAAAATGTGTCTGATGCAATTAAAGCCAATGATTCTCATAATAGTCACCGGGATGTTTATTGGGATAATGAGCAACGCAGAAGCATTGGACAAAAAAGCTGTTGAGTCCGGAAAGAAACTATTGGTTCATTACATGCCCTGGTACGTATCCAAGCCTTTTAGTGACCAATGGGGATGGCACTGGACTATGAACTATTATAATCCTGATGAAGTTCAACCCAATGGACAACGTATGATAGCTTCTCATTATTATCCGCTTATTGGACCTTATGATTCGAGTGATCCTGATGTTCTGGAGTGCCACGCCCTACTCATGAAGTTTGCAGGAATTGATGGCGTTATTATTGATTGGTATGGCATTGAAGACTTTTACGATTACGACGTGATCAATCGAAATACCCAGCACATCATCAATTTTGTAAAGAAAGCGGGTCTGAAATTCGCTATATGTTACGAGGATCAAGCTATCAAGCAGATGATCAGTGCAGGATACATCTCCGAGGAAAAGGCTGTCAACCATGGACAAGAGGCGATGCGCTGGCTGCAGAAGCATTGTTTCGATAGCCAATCTTATCTGAAAGTAGACAACCGACCTGTATTGCTTGTATTTGGACCACAATATTTCAAAGGCAACCAATGGGATCAACTGTTTTCTGTATTACCCCGGCGTCCTTTCCTTTACACATTGAACCGTTCACAAGATGGTGCAGATGAGTCCTTTGGATGGCTTCCCATGAATGGCGCCACAACAACTCCTGAGCAATGGCGTGGATATTTGGCTAACCTTTATGCTGAAAACACAGATAGGAAAACTTGTGTTGGTATAGTATTCCCGCAGTTTCACGATATTTATGAAAATGCAGGAGTGCATAAGAGCTATGGTTTCCTTGATGCTCAAGGCGTAAAGACCTTCGAGGAGACACTCGATATTGCGCTCAGAAGTAATTGTGAGTTTATCCAGATTGCTACATGGAATGATTATGGCGAGGGAACGATAATTGAGCCAACTGTAGAGTTCGGTTATAGTTATCTGGAGATCATCCAACAACGGCGAAGACAGGAGTGCGGAAAATTGTTCTCATATAACTTTAGTGATTTGAGACTCCCTGTAACGTTATACCAATTGAAGAAAAAACACCAGCACAACCGATCGGCAATGGAAGATTTGTCGAAATGTTCAGAGCAATTGTTTTTGGGCAATATGGATGATGCGAAAAGGCTTATGAAATCATATCAGGAGTTCCAGTGAATTGGATATAATCATTGTTGACCTTCCGAAAATACTATGATATACTTTTGATAATAAATTATAAGCGATTAAATCTTTCGGAGATGATGAAAATGAGCAGAAAAACTGCCAATACAAAAACAATTGAGAATATTGACACTAATAGTTTAATTGAGGAATTACTTGAGCATCTAAAATCAGATCAGATTGTCATTCCAAACCCAGAGGAAGTAAGTGATTATTTGCGCCAATATCCAGATATAATTGATTTAGTAGAATTCGCCTGCGATGAAACCAGAGATCGTTTTACACCACCCACACAACTATCACTAGAGCTTTATCGGGATCCAGAGAGTGACGATGAATATCTAACGCTTTACGTCAGGCAGGAAAAATATGAAGAAGATATTATGGATGTCATTGAGGATGTTTGGTCAACTTATGAACACGAACTTACCACAAAATTAGGTGATTTCCTTATAACAACAGATTTCGATTTCCCGAGGTAATTTTTCATGTCCTTCAACTGGTATGAGTATTTTGACTTGGCTCAGTTTCTTCATACAAATGGAAATAATCTTACCAAAGTTACACAAGAATCTGCATATCGATCTGCTGTAAGCAGAGCTTATTATGCAGCATTTTGCCACGCTAGAGAGTATGTCTGTAAAAACTACGGATTTATACCTACAAAGACAGGCAAGGATCATAAGCTTGTTAGAAACGAATTTAATAGAAGAGGGTTAAACAGAACAGCAAATAAATTGAAGGTTTTGCACCAATGGCGAAAACAGTGTGATTATGACAATAGCGTTAATGGTATTAATTCTATGGTACAAAAAGCAATTATGATAACTCGGGAAATATTTAAGGCTCTTTGGTAAATAACGGGGGAATGAATCTTGCATAGGATGGATTCCAGCTTTCGCTGGAATGACAATGATTGTGTTTGTGTCATTCCCGTGAAAACGGGAATCCATTATAAATACAAGTTTCCCCGTTAATTCCCAAAGAACCATATTTAATAACCTTTAATTTATGCTTTACCTATCCAACCCAATAGATGAATATATAACTCGCCGTATTTATAACTTTTCTGTAAATTTTTCTTTTAGGTAGCAAATATCATTTTAACTGGCAATCGCTGATTTTTGTCAAAGGATGATGAATATGGAAAAACTTAATACTGCTGTAATAGGCACTGGCTCACATGCTAGGTCTCATCTGCAAATGATAAAAGAAAACGATGAGATGAATCTTCTCGCTATCTGCGAGGTGAATAGTGAAAGGCTTGAAAAGACAAAACTGGAGTTTGAGGCTGAATATGCGTTCACTGATTACCGTGAGATGGTTGATAAATGCGATCTTGACGTCGTTTACGTTGTAACTCAGCCCGGTTATACTGCTGAAATTTCTGAATACTGCATTAAAAGAGGACTGCATGTGTCAGTGGAGAAGCCGCCGGGGATGACTTCCACCGATACGAAAAGAATTCTTGAAGCTGAGAAAAATAGTGACAGCATTGTGATCGTATCTTTCAACAGACGCTATATCCCGGAAGTTCTGGTTATAAGGAAGATGGTTCTGGATCATGGCGGCGCAATTCACTGTTCAGCGACTTACAATAAGCCTGTGAGTGTCTGGGATAAGATATGGGGTGATTATCCACTTATACACGATGCTATACACCACGTAGACATTCTCAGATGGTTTGCTGGTGATGCGGTTGAAGTGCATAGCGAATACTATCTTGCAGACAATTCCAGCGATAAACAGCATTACAATGCGGTCATAAAGTTCGCTAATGGCTGTAGAGGTGTTTTTATGAGCCATTACGGTGTTGGTTTTAGAATACAGCGTGCAGAAGTTCACGCAGATGGTTTCTCAGCTTATCTTGATCTTACCAGTACGCCGAGATGCGAACTCTACGAGAGTGAAAAGCCTTATGAAAAGCCACTTGATCTTGACTCAATAGGTGGTAAAGGGTTCAATGAAACCTATCACTTTATCGAATGTATAAAGGAAGGTAAAAAGCCGTGGAGTAACGTTGAGGACGCTGTTAAAACTATGGAATTGTGCGAAGCGATATTGGGTATTAAGTAATGGAGGTTGAAAAATGAGAGTGCTTGTGATCGGAGGAGGAGGCAGAGAACATACGCTTGTCTGGAAGATCGCTCAAAGCCAGCTTGTCGAGAAGGTTTATTGTATACCCGGCAATCCGGGGATTGCTGAACTTGCCGAATGTAAAAAAATGGACGTGGAAAGCGATTTTGATGCGTTAGTCCAATTTGCTAAGAGCGAGAAAATAGACTTTACGGTTATTGGACCCGAAGACCCTCTAGCGAATGGGATAGTTGACTATTTCCAGAATTCGGGATTGAAAGCCTTTGGGCCATCTAAATCAGCGGCGGAGATTGAGTCCAGCAAGGTGTTTTCAAAAGAGTTTATGATGCGCCATAATATACCTACATCAGAAGGTGAGATATTTGACGATCCAGAGGAAGCCATATCCTATATTAAAAAGGTCGGCGCACCAATAGTCGTTAAAGCTGATGGTCTGGCTAAGGGAAAAGGTGCGTTTCCGTGCCGTGACTTGCAGAAAGCACTTGACGCAGTTAATTCCATAATGATTGACAGAGATTTCGGCGATGCTGGAAACAAAGTAATCGTTGAGGAATTCATGGAAGGCGAGGAAGCTTCATTCATAGCCTTTACTGATGGAAAAACCGTATTGCCTATGGCGTCTGCTCAGGATCACAAGCCCATATTCGACGACGATAAGGGTCCAAACACCGGCGGAATGGGTGCCTACTCTCCAGCCCCGGTAGTTACGGACGAGATCCATGATCTTATCATGAAAACCATAATGGAACCTGTCATCAAGGGCATGTCTGCTGAAGGACGACTCTATAAGGGAGCGTTATACGCTGGTCTGATGATCGCTGACGGCAAGCCGAGAATTGTGGAATTCAACGCTCGACTCGGTGACCCAGAGACTCAGGCTGTTCTGCCAAGGATGAAAAGCGACATTGTGCCGATAATACTGGCTTGTATTGACGGCACTTTAGATAAAATGCAGATGGAGTGGACAGATGAGCCTGCTGTATGTGTGGCGATTGCTTCTGGCGGGTATCCCGGCAGTTACGAAAAAGGTAAGGTTATTAATGGATTGGAAACAGTCGCTAAAATGGATAACGTAATGGTATTTCACGCTGGAACTGCGAAAAAGGACGATAGTATAGTTACATCAGGCGGTAGAGTTCTGGGAGTCACTGCTCTGGGCAACAGTATTGAGAATGCCATTAAGCGGGCTTATAAGGCAGTGGATAAAATATCATTTGATGGTGCTTATTGTCGTAGAGATATTGGGCGTAAAGCACTAAATAGATGTATGTAATTAGAGTTGTCTACCATAAATATGTCATCTGCGTTATATATTTTTGCTAGAAGGGATAATTTTATGAAACCAGTTGTAGGCATTATAGTCGGGAGCGATTCCGATCTACCTCTCATTCAGGAGACAACCAGTGTTCTGGATGAGTTAAATATACCTTACGAAGTTACGATAGGTTCGGCGCACAGAACACCTGAGCGTGTTGCTGAATATGTTGCGACAGCGAGCGAGCGAGGTATCCGCGTGATCATCGCCGCCGCTGGTGGAGCGGCGCATCTTCCGGGTGTTGTCGCATCAAAAACTAATTTACCAGTGATAGGGATACCTGTGGATAATGGTCCGCTAAATGGTATAGGTGCTCTATACTCAATTGTGCAGATGCCCGGGGGTGTTCCTGTTGCATCAATGGCTATAGGGAAAGCAGGCGCAAGAAATGCAGGTATATTTGCCGCTCAGATACTTGCATTGATGGATTCAGAGCTTGCAAAAAGGCTTACGGATTTCCGCCGAAAAATGACAGAATCTGTTCAGGACAAAGCAGATAAATTAGCAGAGGTAGGGTTGACTAAATATCTGGAGAGTAAAAATCGAGGTTAGCTATGGACGAAAAAGAGCTTATCCAAAATATTGTCAATGAAACTGGTATTGAAGAGAAGACTGTTGAGAATGTATTTAACATCACTATCGAACAAATAGTCCAATCACTAAAAAATTGTGAAAGTGTTACAGTACGTAATTTTGGCAGATTCTATATAGATCAAGGGCAGGGCAAAACGAAAATTTTTACATTTTCTCCATCCCAAAGGCTTCGGAAGATTTTCGGTTGGACTTCCACCTATAAGGGAGAAGTTTAGATAAAAGATGAGAACGATCATTATTAGTGTTGATCCGATCATGCCTGAGTCATCGGATATTGCAAAAGCCGCTGAAATACTCAAAGCGGGTAAGCTTGTTGCATTTCCGACTGATACGGTCTATGGGATAGGTGCTAATGCCTTTAATAAAGATGCTGTTGAACGAATATTCACAGCAAAAGGGCGTGACTCAAAGAAACCGCTCCAGGTACTGATCGCTGATAAAGACGATTTAAACTTCATTGTTGAGAAACAGTCTGATACTCTACATCGCCTTACAGAGAAGTTTTTCCCCGGTGCTTTAACCATTGTCGTGCAGGCAAAGGAGGATTTTCCCCGATGGGTTACGTGCGGTCTTGACATTGTAGGCGTGAGGATGCCTTCAAACCCCATAGCACTTGAGATAATCAAAGCCTTTGGCAAACCCATTGCCGCCACAAGCGCAAATATTTCAGGGCTTCCCGATCCGAAAGACGCTCAACAGGTGCTTGAATATCTTGATGGCAAAATTGATCTTATACTTGACGGTGGAGCGACTCCTGACGACATTCCGTCAACGGTTATAGATATATCTGTTAATCCGCCAAAAATACTACGACAGGGGAAATTAACCGTAGACGAATTAAACAAAGCTTTACATGAATAAATAAGAAGGTAAAATACAAATGAAAATAGCTATTGGAAGCGATCACGCTGGATTTGAATTAAAAGAGAAAGTGAAAAAGTTTCTGGAAGAAAAGGGCATCAAATACAAGGATGTAGGTGCAATAACTCTCGATCCAAATGACGATTACCCCAAATATGGTCGAAAGGTAGCAGAGGCAGTTGCATCTGGTAAATATGACAGAGGGATAGCTATATGTGGAACTGGCATCGGCATTTCGATAGCGACAAACAAAGTTCCCGGTATCAGAGCCGCAGTAAGTTATAATACCGAGATGGCGAAAATATCCCGTCTGCATAATGACGCAAACGTATTGGCGCTTGGTGGAAGAATAAAAACAGAAGAATCGCCATTAGATATTGTCGGTGTCTGGCTGGATACGCCTTTTTCGGAAGAAGAGCGACACGAAAGAAGAATAAAGCAGATCAAGGAGATTGAGGATTCAAGATTGAAGATTAAAGATTGAGCGTGAATTCTATCTTCAATTTAAACTTGGTAAGAGAACCGATGTATTTGAATATAATTGGGAGAAAATTTAATGGATGAACGTTTGTCGTGGGATGATTACTTTATGGAAATAACAAGGCTGGTCTCAAAGCGATCTACGTGCCTGCGCAGGCACGTTGGTGCAGTTATTGTCAGAGATAGAAGAATATTGGCTACCGGATATAATGGCGCACCAAAGGGGTTGGCTCATTGCACAGAGACGGGATGTCTAAGGGAAAAAATGGGCGTGCCTTCTGGTCGGATGCAGGAATTATGTCGGGGGCTTCACGCAGAGCAAAATGCTATAATCCAGGCGGCGCTGTCTGGCGTCAGTATCGAAAACTCTCAGATTTACACAGTTACTCAGCCGTGTGTGGTATGTGCAAAAATGATAATTAACGCAGGGATAAAACGAATAGTATTTGATGAAGCATATCCCGATCCGCTTTCAGAGGAACTGATTAAAGAAGCCAAAATCGAACTGGTCAACATAAAAGCAACAGTTAAGTGATCAGTAATCAGTGATCGGTTTTTTTATACTCATTACTGATCACTGTTTACTGATTACTCATTAAGGGGTAAACTATGAAAGATATAGAAGGTGGAATTACATCTGTGTCAGGGATACGTGCAACGGGTGTCGCATCTGGAATAAAAGCGACAGGAGCTAAGGATCTGGTGTTGATCGTGTGCGATGAAATTGCGACAGCGGCAGGTACTTTTACGTCAAATAAGGTTAAGTCTGCGCCAGTGCTGGTATCAATGGAACGCATTAAAAGCGGTAAAGCACAAGCTGTCGTTGCCAACAGCGGAAACGCTAACGCCTGCACCGGTGAACAGGGATTGCAGGATGCGAGACGAATGGCGGAAATAGCGGGTAATGAACTAAAGATCAGTTCTGAGCTTGTATTGGTGGCGTCAACGGGTAAGATCGGTCGTACCATGCCTATGGATAAAGTAGAGTCGGGCATAAAAGTTGCTGTGTCTCAACTAAGCTACACGGGCGGACATGAAGCGGCGCAGGCGATCATGACTACGGATACTTTCCAGAAAGAAGTCGCAGTTAAATTTGATATTCAAGGCAAAAAAGCTCACATAGGCGGGATGGTTAAAGGCGCAGGGATGATCAATCCTAACATGGCTACAATGCTGTGTTTTATGGCTACTGATGTGTCAATTGATCAAAGCCTTCTGCAAGAAGCACTAAAAACAGCAGTAGACAGATCATTCAACATGGTCTGCGTAGACGGTGACATGAGTACTAACGATACAGTAATAATTCTGGCAAATGGCAAAGCTGGAAATGATAAGATAAATCAGCTCACGTTCCGCCGTGCAACGGAAGAACAGCATGATGATTATAATATATTCCTGGATGCGCTCACTTACTCGACAACAAAGCTGGCAAAAATGATAGCTAAAGATGGCGAAGGCGCAACCAAGTTTGTTGAGTTACAGATAAAAGGCGCAAAAACGGAACAGGATGCAAGAATATCTGCTCATGCAATATCTCGCTCACCTTTGCTAAAATGCGCATTGTTCGGCGAGGATCCAAATTGGGGTAGGATCATGTCATCACTCGGCTCATCAGGTATTGATATGGATCAGAACGCTGTTGATATTTGGCTTGATGATTTGAAGATAGTTGAAAATGGGATCACTACAGGATTTAAAGAGGAATCTGCTAGAGATGTATTGAAAAAAGCGGAATATAATATTACAATAGACCTGAAAATAGGAAATGCAAACGCAACTCTATGGACATGCGATCTGTCTTATGATTACGTTAAAATTAATGTTGTGTAGAGACACGACATTGTAAATTTATATTGCATTAGTATAGCAAACATGGATATAGTAGGAATAAGCCGTAAAAAGATCCGTGAATTCCAATTAACTATGATCGATTGGTATGCCCAGAATGGTAGGCTTTTACCTTGGAGAGATATTAGCGATCCTTATAGAATAATGGTTGCAGAACTTCTTCTACAAAAAACAGATGTTGGAAAAGTAAAAACTGTTTATAATGAATTTATTACCAATTTCCCAACAGTGCAAGTTATTTATGATCAAGAAGATTCTTCTATATCAAGGATTATACAACCCTTGGGCTTAAGGTATAAAGTAACAAGGTTAAAATTATTAGCAAAAGTAATAGTAGAAGAATATGATGGCAAAATTCCTGAAGCAGAAAAGGAATTGCTAAAACTCCCAGGTGTAGGACGTTATATTGCCGCCGCTGTAGAATGTTTCGCTTACAATAAATCTAAGGCAATTTTGGACACAAATGTGATTCGGATCCTTGATAGAGTTTTGGGAATACGTTCGGAAAGAGATAGACCAAGGGACGACATTAGCCTTTGGAACCAAGCGCAGACAATTGTTCCTCGTGATAATGCCAAAGAATATAATTGGGCACTTCTTGACTTTGGTGCTCTTGTTTGTAAAAATAGGTTACCTATTTGTGATAATTGCATTCTTCAAAATATGTGTAGATTTTTTAAGGATAAAAATCTTGATGCTTGAGTATAGAGATTGTTATGATAAAACGCAATGCTAAATTAACCGCTGTTGATCTATTTGCTGGTGCTGGCGGCTTGTCGTTGGGATTTAAGCAGGCTGGATTTAGAATCGTTTTTGCCGTCGAAAAAGAAATTTACTGCGCTGAGACCTATAAGAAGAACCACGGAGAAATGAATATAAAAGTAATACTTGAAGATATATCTAAAACAGATTTTTTGGAAACCTTAAAAGAAAATAGATTAAATCGGGGTGATATTGATATCTTATTAAGCGGCCCCCCATGCCAAGGATTCTCAATTTCTAATATGAGAACACGTTCTATGGATAACCCGCACAACCATCTTTTTAAGGAATTTATAAGAGCAGTAGAAGAAATATATCCAAAATGGATCTTATTTGAGAATGTTTCTGGTATAGTAAATTTTGAAAAGTGCGAGATAGTAGAGACTATAAAGAATAAACTTGAGGAATTGGGATATTCGTGTGTATCAAGTGTATTAAACGCCGCAGATTATGGTGTTCCTCAGATTAGAAGGCGCTTTTTTATTGTAGGAAACAGAATGGATATACAGTTTTCACTGCCATCTCCTTCCCACGGCTTCAACGGAAAACCATATGTTACAGTTCGTGATGCTATATTTGATTTACCTATACTAGAGAATGGAAACAAATATGATTGCTTGCAGTATCAATTTAACAATACAGATATTACCGAATATCAAAGAGAGATGCGAAAAAATTATTCTAGCGAATACTGTATGAATAACCAAGTTACTAAAAATAACAATATGGTTATCGATCGCTACAAATTTATTCCTCCAGGAGGCAATTGGGAACATATACCAAGTGAGCTAATGCAAAATTATAAAAATAGGAATAATTGCCACAGCGGAATATACAAAAGATTAAAATGGGATGAACCTTCAATCGTAATAAGCAACTTCAGGAAAAATATGCTTATTCATCCTGAGCAGCATAGAGGTTTATCAATAAGGGAAGCAGCAAGACTTCAATCATTTCCTGACAATTATATTTTCTTTGGTTCTTTGGGAGATCAACAGCAGCAAGTTGCAAATGCGGTTCCGCCATTACTGGCGAGATCCATAGCTGCAGCAATTCGTGGAGCCATTGAGTGTGGAACCTATTAAAATAGAAGAAATATATAAAGAAATGTGTGAGAAGAAGAATAAATCACTGTATTTCTATACATATTCCGTGGTGAAATCCATACTGGAAAAAAGCTATTTTCCTTATTTAAGAGACGCTAAACCATTCATGACAGATCATGGTATTGGTCATATAAATCGAATTCTGGAAAAGATTTCTCGCTTTTTGATGCCACATGTGCCATTGGAAGGGAATCCAAATGATCGGATACTAGACATAGAAAATCTTAATTTGCTTATGCACTCAATTTTATGGCATGATATAGGAAATTTATACGGTAGATCAAATCACCCTCAGAATATATGTAAGATTTTCAATGAAGTCAAGAGTTTTTTATATGATTCTCTTTATCATGAATGGATACTTAAAATAGCGAAGGGTCACAGCGGAGAAGGAAATATTGAAAAAGAGATTGAAAATATTTCTTATGTAACGATCTACGACAGCGAAATATATCCAAGATTTTTAGCTGCTTTGTTAAGAATATCTGATGAGATTGACGAAGACCGCAGAAGAATAGGAGAAAGAGTTATTTCTATAGTTCCTGAAGCAAATCAGCCCTATTGGCGGTTTTGTTTTTGCAATGAGTCAATTATCCCAGCATATGAAATGAATACTCTTTCCGGTACAGCTTTGGAGATTCAGATCAATTGCAGAATGACTGTTGATGATATTAAATCGAAATGGGGAAAAAACGACAGCGAAGTTAAAGCTATTGAAGAATATATATCTCGGATCTACAAAATAAACCAAGAAAGAGTATATTGTAACAAATTTCTTCGACAGCAAACGTTTTATTTCTGCGAGATAAGTAGAATAAAATTGAAAATCACAATTTGCGATGATTCCAATAATATGCTTGATAATATGTCTTTTACGTTTACCGATGATGAGAAAGAATCTGATTTTTTCAATAATGATGATGCTAAGAGCATGCTTAGCAAATACGGAGTGATATAATGCTTATAAATAATCCATTTGAACATTTTTTTCCAGAAAATCTCTCTCCGAAGGACATTCACGATTTGTTTGTGAAGGAATATACAGAGCACAATGCACTGACAGCATATAAGCATACTATTGTTGAAGGCAGTCGAGGATCTGGAAAAAGCATGTTACTTAGATTTTTGGAACCGGCATGTCAGGTGATAGATCATGAGGGATGGGATAATTTTATAAAGTCTGGAGCATTTATAGGCATTTACATAAACTGCAACACGGGAGATTACAGAAAACGTGAGTTTGAAGAACTGTTAAAAAGTCCTTACGTACCATCTGTAATTGCCGAAAAAATTATAGTGCATGAGTTTATAATCCGTATAGCTGAATGGGTGCTCAAAACAATTACAGAGCAACTTATTGATCGAATAAAAGAGGGTGAAAAAGATATTGATGAGATAATTTCAAGTCTGGATAAAAAAGGTTTATACAGCGATACTGATAAATATCCGAAAACACTTAATGGACTGAAAAAGATACTAGCTAACGAGAGAGAGATGGTTCGAAATTCTATATCGGTTTTTTTAGATCGGTATGCGCTTCCGAATAATAGTTTAGAATATGAAGGAAATAATACTGAGGTATCGTTTGAAGAAAACTCGTTCTTGTTTGTTCTTTTCAATGTTATGCGTCGTATGCTTGCATTACCAGATACTATACCATTCTTTCTTCTTTTTGATGAAGCGGGCGATCTTATGCTTTTGCCTATACAACAGAAAGTCATTAATACCTTTATAACCCAGCGTATTCAACGCATTGCATGTGTAAAGGTCTCTGTGCGTCCAGAATCATACAGCACGGATGTTGATCTATATGGTAAACAGATTCAATATATTCATGATTATGATAAGTCGAACTTAGACAGTCTTTATACTAATAATACACAGGCATATTATAGAAGAATTGTAGAACTATCCAATAAACGTCTTGCTTTGGCAGGATTCAAAATTACCAATATACAGGAACTTATACCGGAAAGAGAATATGAGATTAATAAAATGAAAGAAGCGGAAGAATATACTGCCAAAGAATACGAGGACTTACCAGAAGATAAGAAAATCGAGGATAAACAGAATTATATAAACAAATATGCTAGGGCAAGATTTTTCCAAAAATTTCTTATCAAAACACCCTACTGGTATACAGGATTCGATAATCTTGTTCATTTCTCAGCGGGGATTACGAGATCATTTCTTGATCCTTGTTGTGAAATGGTTGAAAGATATATACAAAAACATCCTGAAATAGGTATGAAAGATATAAAATCAATTCCCGCTGAGATTCAATGGGAAACGATTAGAGATTTTTCAAATAATTTTGTAGAAAAGGAACTCATTGAGAGAATTCGCCGCAGAAGTTCTGACTCAGAAGAAAGAAAAGTCCTTCAATCTCTTTTTAGTTTAATAGAAAGCCTTGGAGGGGCTTTTAAAATTAGGCTTCAAAATATCAACAGCCGCTATCCAAGAATAATCTCTTTTTCTATAAAGGAAAATAGGATAAGTGATCCGGATTTAGAAGTCGTTTTGAAAAAGGCTCTACAGGAATGTTTCTTCCAAAGGAGGTGGTACCGAGGAAAATCAGGGTACGAAATGCTTGAGTGCTATATCTTAAATAGAAGGCTTTGTCCTCGGTATGGGTTAGATTTGTCCGGATTTCAGGGGAGAATTGAGTTATCTCCAGATGATTTGCAACTTGCTATGAAAGATACACCCAAATTCATTAAACGGTTCAAGGCTAAGGAAAAAGCTGTCGAAACAGAAGAAATAATACAACTTGATTTATTCGGAGTATAGGTGGTGAGAGTTTAGTGGAAAATATTTTTATATCAATGATAGGTATGGAAGAAAGAGTATTAGGAAGTTTTCAAGAAGGAAATATAACTGCGGATAAGTATATACTCTTTATAAATAAAGAATTTGAAGAAAATAAGTATATTGAAACTTATAAAACAGAGATTATAGAAAAACATCTCGTAGGATTGGATTATAAAATTCTGAATGCTTCGTATTACGATCCATTTATTATGATCAAGGAATTCAATAAACTTAAAATTGAAGAAGGCATCGATCTTCAACAAGACAAGATTAAAGCTACTTTAGACATTTCAACATTTAATAGACAAAACCTTCTGGTTATGTTGCGTTTACTCAGAAAAATATTGAATATTCACGAAATAGAAATAATATATACTATTCCAGAGGAAATTAATCAAGAAATTTCAAGAGGTAGTTCTGGTTTTTCAAACGTTCCATTTTTTGGTGGAAGATTTTCTGTAGAAAAAGAGAAACTACTTATACTATTATTAGGATATGAAATTGACAGACCACTTCTATTGTGGCGAGAATTAGAACCTTCTCGAACAATACTAGCAGAGGGATTTGAGCCTACGGTCCAAAGCTTTTATCAGGGCAATAAGAAAGCTGTTGATGAACTTTGCAAATATGGTCATACTGAGATTGTGAAAATCTCTGCAAATGATCCCTATAAAGCAAAAGACCAACTCAGTGAGTTATTCAGGAATCATCTGGATAAATACAATATATTCGTTTCACCATTAAACACCAAACTTCAGGCATTAGGATTATATCTAGCGTGGGAAGTTAATCCTGATATTCAAATTGTTATAGCATTTCCCGATAAATTTAGTGATTGGTTATCAAAAGGAATTAAGGAAGTTAGAAGATATAAAATTCTATAACAATTGTGTTCACTTACAAACCATATATGTTTGGATATTTATAACACTTTCTTGGTATTGGAATATTAAAGATTAGAGGAGGAACCATCTTTGGAAGTTTCGATGGATTTGCAAGAAAGTATATTTAAAGCGGATGTGCTTATAGAAGCATTAAAATACATCAAACAATTTTACGGTAAGACCATAGTGATAAAATACGGCGGAAATGCTATGATAGATGAAAAACTCAAGGAGAAGGTGATCCTTGACATTGTGCTGATGAAATACGTGGGAATGAACCCGGTCGTTATTCACGGTGGAGGTCCGGAAATCACCGAAGTCATGGAAAAGATGGGCAAAAAATCCGAATTTATAAAAGGTCTGAGAGTCACTGATGCCGAGACTATGGAGATCGTCGAGATGGTGCTTGGCAGGATCAATAAGGGTCTGGTTGCCCTTATAAATCAGCATGGTGCAAAAGCTGTAGGACTGAGCGGAAAAGACGGCGGGCTTATCACTGCTGAAAAATGCAAGTCAGACGTTGATCTCGGCTTTGTTGGTGATGTATCTGAGATAGACCCTCAGATAATCCACGTTCTTGACAAAGAGGGCTTCATTCCTGTGATCAGCTCCATAGGGACCTGTGACGGTGAGACTTATAACATCAACGCCGATCTGGTAGCAGGGGAAATAGCCGCCTCATTAAAGGCGGAGAAACTTATTATGCTTACTGATATAAGAGGTATTTTGCGTGACCAGAAGGATGAAAAATCGCTGATCTCTACGATTAAAGTGTCAGAAATAGATCAACTTAAACAGGACGGTGTTATCAGCGGTGGTATGCTGCCAAAGGTGGAAGCCTGCGTTATAGCTCTGCGTGAAAGCGTAAAAAAGACACACATAATTGACGGCAGGATCAGCCATTCAATACTGCTTGAAATTTTCACCGACAGTGGTATCGGTACGCAGATAATTGCTTAATTATACGAGTTTTTCAGTTAGCAATTGGTATTACCTGGTATTATAGCGATAAATAGCGATAAACTGATTTTTACAACCAATATAGAATCTTGGGCTACGTTAAATGTGACAAAGTCATGTTAATTGCGGGGCTATTTTCAATTGTCCTAACTGATAATGAAATCTTGACGTATATATTATTCCTTGATCACCCTTGCGGCGAAGAAGCCATCCATGTTGTGCAGATGCGGGTACGTCTGCAAGTACCCTTCCTCTGATACAATGCCGTTTACCTGCATCAGCTCATCCGTCAGAAAAGGATAAACGGTTTGAATACGGAATTCTGGGTGAGATTTTAGGAATTTTTCTACCACTTGCTGATTTTCCTCTGGCTCAATGGTACACGTGCAGTAGACAATCACACCTTCAGGTTTAACGCAGTTGGCAACGCTGTCTAGTATCTCGTATTGCAGTTGTGAAAATTCCTGAATCTGTTCGGGTGTTCTGCGCCAGCGTGCTTCGACACGACGTCTTAATACACCCAGACCTGAACATGGGGCATCAACGAGAATACGATCTGCACTTTTTATATACTCACCGATTTGCCTTGCATCCTTTTCTATTGCCTGAACAATTGTGATACCAAGACGCTGACAACTTTCATTTATCAGATCAAGTCTTTGCCCATCTATGTCGAAGGCTAATACATTCCCTTTGTTTTTCATAAATTCAGCAATATGGGTGGATTTTCCACCGGGAGCGGCACATACGTCAACCACAGTCTCACCGGGTTTTGGATCGAGAATGTGAGTGATGAGCATTGAGCTTTCATCCTGAACCTGAAACAATCCCTGTTTATATGATTGGAGTTCATCTATGGGTGAGCTAAGGCTAATGATCTCGATGCTTTCAAAGAGATTACGGCTTACAGACGTGGATGCACCATCTTTTGTAAGGGAGTTTATTAGTTCCTCTCTGGACGTTTTCATGGTGTTTATTCGTATATAAAGCTGTGGGCGGAGATTGTTGGCTGAACACAACTGGATAGTTCCTTCAACTCCGTATCTATCCAGCCATCTTTTTACCATCCATTCGGGATGTGAGTATCGGGCGGTTATGTGTTTAAGTGGATTTTTCTGAAGGTTGGGGTAGATGATCTCTTCTTTTATAATTTTACGAAGGACTGCGTTGACCAGCCCTGATGCCCCGGGATTTCCATATTTTTTTGCAAGATTGACAGATTCATTGACTGCGGCATAGTTTGGAACACTGTTCATGTAAAATATCTGGTATATCCCAAGCCGAAGTATCTCAAGTATTTCTGGTTCCAGCTTCTTCAATTTTATGGGTCTTATGAATCGAGACATTATCCAATCAAGGTTTCCACGCCATCGGATCGAACCATATATAATCTCTGTCAGAAATGCTCTATCTTGTTCGGATAAACTCTGACTGCGAATGACTTTATCTAAAATATCATGTGCATATTCATTTCCGTCATTAATTATCAGCAATATCTTCAGCGCATTTTCACGAACCCAATTTAATTTTTCCACTGTATTCAGCGTCTCATCATCTTCCTGCCAAGAACCAATACAAATAAGGTAATCATTAAGATTCCGATAAGAGTTTCTATCATGACAAAAGGCCGCATGTATCCAGTTGGCTCAAACTCGTTTTGACCGAGAGTTGCAAAGGTAATAACACTGAAGTAAAGTGAGTAGAATGATTTTGCAAGGAAGCTATCTGATATATCAGAATTGCCGTTGTAAATTAACCCTCTAGGGAAAAGATATACAACAGCAAAGAATAATATAACTACAATCCAGCTAATGATAATATTTCTTGGTTTTTCACCATAACCACATATCAAGTCATACATATAAGATGAAATCCATTTTACTGACCATTTCTTCATGTCCATACGTTTCATCAGCATCTCTTTGTAGTACATGTGTCCAGAATCTTCGTAGGCTCCGGCTTCGGTATAAGACACTTTGGCTTTGCAATAATTTTCTTCAGCCTCCATCCACATAGTTGCTTTTCTATAAGCATCCCCTGACTGAGCAAAACTCAATCCTGCACCTCGCCATGCTCTGGCGGTCTGGCACGCCTCTCCGGACTGTTGATAGCTAAGAGCGACTTCCTGCCATTTACCTGTTTCTCTATAGGATTCACCCGCACGACGATAGCTTTCGCCTGCTTTTTCGTATTCTTTGCTTTGTTCGTAGGCATATCCAGATTGTGTATAGTTTAATCCTGCTCCGAGCCATTTTTCCGCTTTTTCGTAAGACTCTCCTGATAGGTTATAACTGAAACCAGCTTTCGACCAGTTCCCTATCCGTTTATATGATTCCCCTGATTGTCCATAAGTGTAGCCAGCATCTTCCCATGCCTGCAATTGTATGTATGCGTACCCTGCCCATCCAAAAAGCAAACCAGACCTTTCATAGTCTCCGTTTTCGGCAAGATCCTGGGCTTTCTTCTCCAGGAGTTTTGCTTTTCTGATGAATTGCAACTTGTCTGTGTCTGTCAGATGCTCTGCCATTTTTCTTAATCCTTTGAAACCTGACTGAACCATAAGACTACCAAGTTTTCGTGAGAATTATTCTCAGCCTTTGTAGTGACAGGTTTGAAACCTGTCACTACGGTTAATTTTTGACAGTAGATATTTAGCGATCGAACCATTAAAGGCTATGCGTATTTATTAAAACGGATTTTCCTCGAATTTGAGGAATGGTGGGATTAATCCCCATAAAGTCATTTTCCATACGCCACCCTGATTCTGAAAAATCATCTTGCCGTCAACAACAATCTCCCACTTTTTTGGATCCGGAGGGTTAGTTACGGCATTAACCATGAAACGCATTTGAACTGAAGCGAAATCTCCATCAAATTTAACTTCAGGATTGGCGAACTCAAATTTCAGCTTGGAATATTTTTTGATTATATTGTTTAGAGTATCAGGTATCGCATTGTAATTAGGCGGAACAACACCTGCAAAAATTGCAAAGGCTGTTGCTTCGTCATCACCTGCGACGTAAGTTTTAGAGAAATGATATTGTACGTCAGGAATCTTTGCGGCATCGAGTGATTCAATGCCTTCGCTGATAGCATCCAGAACAGCAAGTATCGAAGGCGATTGGCTTTGAATAGGAATCAAGGCTACGTCATACGATAAAAGCTCCTGTTGAAGCGATACGATATTCCGATATTCCTCATACCCTGATGAAGTTACAATCACATCAAGGCTATTAGAGAAAGGTAATTCTTTCAGAATATATTTCCCATTTTCGTCTGTCTGAGCCGATTTCGTTCCTATCTGCACAAAAGCACCTTTTATGAGAAAACCGGTCTCTTTGTCAGTGACTGTGCCAAATATATCACCTTGTTGAACGCTAATAATGTTATCATTAGAATTGTCACTACAGCCCACAATCACGAGCAAAACTAAAATCAGAAGAAATGACAGGATGTGAAACCTCATTTTGACATCTACTACCTTTCAGTGAAGGTGGTGAAATGACGTAGCTTTTGAACAGTATAACGGAGAAGCATTATCAGAGAATTGTTGATTCTATGTGGGTATTTTTAAGCCGAGTATATTTTACCTCGACTGACTTAATCTGTCAAACATATTCTGGATTTATTTTTTAATTTGTGTTTCACATTTTAACATAATTTCTAGTCAGTAGTCAAATAGCTTTTTTTATCCATCAAGTGGAATGAATCCCTTGAAATGGACAGCGAGATAAGATAGTATATATCCGTTAAAAGGAGGATTCATATCATGAGCATGCAAAGAAGGAAATTCACCAAAGAATTCAAAATACAGATAATCTGTGAGATTGATAACGGAACTCCTGTAGCTCAATTATCAAGACAACACCAGATTTGCAATTACGCCATGCCTCCTGACATCTCATGGGAGAACTACTTTTATTATCGGAAGTTGCTTTTGAGTATAGAGCTTTAGAGGGGATGCTATAATGTATTCATTAGGGATTGATCTTGGAACTAACAGCGTTAAGTCATTGATATTGAACCTTGAAAATGGAAATGTACTGGGAATAGCACAAAAAGGCTATGGATACATAGCGGGGACGTCTGCTGAACAGGATCGCAACTACGTTCTGAAGATGTCCATTGAATCCATCAGGCAGATAATAAGCGATACCGGCATTGATGCTGAATTGATCAAGTGCATAGGGCTTTCGGGCCAGATGCACGGAACGGTGCTGTATGACAAATCAGGTGAACCTATCAGCAACATCATTACATGGGAAGATGACAGGTGCGATAAAGCCTTCCTTGATGAAATTGTAAAAATCGGCGGAGATGAGATCGAAAAGAGTGGTTGCGGTATCGCCACAGGTTTTATGGGTCCGACTGTTTATCACGTCAGCAGGCACACAAAGACAGAAATAAGCCACGCCTTGCTCCCGACAGACTGGCTTAGGCAGGAATTAACAGGTGAGAGAACGTTCACGACTGACCACTCCAACGGATCGAGTGCTGGCTTCTTTGACACGCAAAAGCGAGACTGGAATTATCGGCTTATAAGCAAGCTGAGTTTGTCAGAAAGCATATTCCCCAAAGTTACCTCAACAACAGCTTTTGATGGCGGTATATCAAAGCAGATAGCCGATGCTACTGGTTTGAAAATAGGTACGCCTGTAACCGTTGGTGGAGGGGATCAGCCATTGAGCATGATCGGAAGCGGTGTCTGTGACCAATCGGGCGGTTTTATCCTTAACATCGGCACAGGAAGTCAGGTATCAAAAGCGGGCGAGAAATACTTAAAGAAAGAGGATACAATCGCCTTCTGCTTCCCTGAATACGGATATTCGCTTCTTGGTGCGGCGTTATCAGGTGGTGCATCATTAAACTGGTGGCGGACTATCGCAGATGGATGCGTCAGGATGTACGGTCTGAATCCTACTGAGATCAGCATATTCAAAGAGATGTCACGAGTGGTTGGTGAAGTTCCCCCCGGTGCAGATGGTCTTGCTTTTATACCTTACCTGAGCGGAACGAGAGCCAAACCTGATCTGAAAGCCAGCTTCATAGGATTGACAAGGCATCATGGTTTTGCTCATCTTACCAGAGCAATCATGGAAGGGGTGATTTTTGAGCTATATTACTTCTATGAAAAGCTTATGGAGCAATCAAGTGATGATGTGCCGTTGATAGGTGCCGGTGGTGGTTTCTCATCCGAGTTGTGGACACAGACAGCGGCGGACGTATTTGACAAGAAAGTCAAGCTAAATGCCTGTCAGGAGCAGGCGGCACTTGGAGCCTCACTTATAGCCGGGGTCAGTCTGAAATATTATCCAGACATGAAAGAAGCTTGCAGAATGGTTAAATATAAACCAGATACAGCGAGTCCTAAAAAAGAAAACGTAGAAAAATATAAATCTGCCTATAAAGCCCTGTATCGCCCATATATGGAATAATTTTACGACTTTTTACGTTAATTATAATGAGTGAAAGATTTTGATTCTTCTCTTCACTTGGAATGATGTTTTATTACGATGAGAGTATTTTAACCCATAAATAAGGTCATAAGTGAAAAGCTCGTAAATGTCAGAAATCTGTCAGAAAATTCACCCTTGACTCTGTTATTGAGTCATGTTATACTTAACTTGTGTTAAGTATAGAAGATGCAGAAATTAAGTTTTATTACAGGGGGTGACATTATGTGGGGAATTATATTAACCTGTATAGCAATGTTATTCTCAGCATCATTGTTTTTGATGATAATTCTTGCTAATCAATGGAAGGACTTTAATGCGTAAACACTCACCAAAGATATTTATACCAACATTGATAGCGCAGCTAAGTACCGGGGTCGTTACAAACAAATGTCCTTGAGAGACTTTCACAGCCTTGCGAACCAGATTAGCCGAGTCTTGAAACAACGTAGAACTGGATAAATCGGGCATTTGAAGCTCATCAAGGTCGTATTCCAATTCATCTGACCATACCTGTCCGCTGTGAATATATACTCTTGCTCCAAACAGTACGTCTATGTAATGCACCCCAAGCGGATCAATCTCAATCACCAGAGGTTTGAAAGTAACTCTATCAGCGGATTCATTTGCATGTTCAGCCATGCCGCTCAATACGTCGTCCAACCACAAATCTGGTTCTTTTAGCATATCTATATCATTAGTTCCTGCCAGTCCATGATAATGTCCAAACATCCGTCCAGCAATTGCTATGATTTCATCAGATGGTTGTCCTGTATAAAGCGATGAAATTCGTCTTTGATGATATAATTTTATCTCTTTGATTTCTTGTGTCAACCAGAGTAAATCACGTAAACTCATGTATTCCCCCTTATGTCTTTTTTTAGGTTTTGTGAATATCAAATATCATAACGTATCATTAAAGTAATTGTCCATAGATTTTATTGAAAAAGAACGTCAGTTATGAGATAATAGTCATAAAAGATTTGCTAACTATAAATTGAACATGGTTCACAATCAAGATAACATTCTCTGAATCAGGAATAAGAAATGAGGAGGACTTTTCGATGACTGATAACAGCCTTATGGATTATGAAGGACCACGAACGCCGTTTGAGTCTGAATGGGACGCAGTTACTGAACTATGCAGATCGATCTTTTTCAAAGATTCGCCGACTTATGAAGTGGCAGCGAGAACGTGGCCCATGAGTCTTCGTTCAGAAGCTCGTGAAGACACTTTTGCCATGTTCCACAAAGGTCGTCCTGTATCAGCTATCGAAAGATTGGAACGTGATATAGTCGTTCATGGACACACTCTCCGTATCGGTTATGTCGGCAGTGTATGCACAAATCCCGATTACCGTGAACTTGGTCTTGCAAGCACTGTCCTGAGTGCAACGATGAAGCGGTTTCACGAAGACAACGTTGACTTTGTTGACATCTCAGGGAATCGTGAGATGTATAAAAGAGCAGGCTCCAGATATGTCGGAGGGTTAGATCGCTTTATCCTTCACAAAGATAAAATAGCGACAACGGATGCAGTCACGCTTCGATCCGCAACTATGGATGATGTAAAGACAATTGCATGGCTAAATCAGCAGGAACCAATTCGGAGTATCCGCCCGCTAAATGACTACGAGATCGTGATCAACTACGGTCACTGCGTTGGACGACCTGTTGAGTTTGTCATAGTATATATCGGAGAAACGCCAGCGGCTTATTTACTGATAACTAAACTCTTGGAACGTGACAACCGTAAATACAGACGTGTAATGGAATACGCAGGCGATAGGCAGTTCATCGTTTCTGCTCTTGCAAAGCTGACAGACGAACTTCCAGAAGGTGCAGATATAGAGATTGACGTTCAAAAGGGTGATCTGCTTGGCAAACGACTGTCAAATTACGATATTGCCAGCCAACCAGCCGCAAGGTCTGGAACGCATTGTGTATTAGATTTTGCAAGAACTATGACAAAGCTAAAGCCTTTCTTTGCCAGTTATTTTCCAGAAGATTTCGTCCACTCTATGCGATTCTCTGCTGGTAATGAGAGATACAATGCTTGGTGCAAAGACGGTTCACTGAAGATTGAGGGAGTAACCAACATGGTCTGGACAATCTTAGGTACGCCTTCGGGGGAGCAAGTATCCAACATTCAAGCCACAGGATTGATGCAGGAATTGGTTGACCTATGCCTGCCTGTGCCGCTTCCCCCATTAGAAATGAATATGATATAATGCACACTTAATAAATAAAAATGATATTATGGTGAAACAAATGAAGTTTGCCAGAATCTTACGAATTAAAGAAACGGGCATAATAGCGGCACTAATAGCCCTTGCAGGCTTTACTGCATTGTCTAATCCTCAGTTCCTCTCAATGTATAACTTGCAGTTATTAAGCCGTCAGATAGCCATCTTTGGTATACTCGCTCTTGGTGAAATGTTTGTGCTTATAACAGCCGGAGTTGATTTATCCCCCGGCTCTGTAGTAGCAATGACCTGCATCCTTGTCGCATGGTTCATAACGCATAGTTTTGGTATCTTAGGTTCAATAATGATAGTCCTCGCAATTTCAGCGATGATCGGCATAGGTCATGGGTTGTTTGTTAGCAAACTTCGTATTCCACCATTTATTATAACACTTTGTACGTTTCTCATTGCAAGGGGTATAGGCGGTGCGATTACCAAAGGCTGGCCTATCATTAATTTGCCTTCTTCGGTTTCATTCATCTGGGGAGGCAATATACTTAAAATTCCTGTTCCTGTAATTATCTTATTGGTAATCATAGGTATATCTGTATTTATTCTCCGTTTTTCACCATTGGGAAGACACATATATGCGGTCGGAGGTAATATTGAAGCGGCACGTCTGTCTGGTATAGACGTTGATAAAACAAGGATCATTGTTTATACCATTAGCTCAGTTCTGGCAGGTATTGTTGGAATATTACACACCGCATGGTTAGAGCAGGGAAACGTAAACGTCGGGCAGTTTTATGAACTCTACGCAATCGCAGCCACCGTTATCGGTGGTACAAGCCTTTTTGGTGGAGTTGGAACTATACTTGGAACGATCATAGGGGCTTCTATTTTAAGCACGATCTGGAATTCTATGGTGCTTCTGGAAGTCTCAGCATACTGGCAAAATGTGGTACTGGGTGCTGTTATAATTGTTGCGGTCACTGTTGACACTTTACGTAAGCGTGGCAAGTAATTAGTGAGTAGTAATCAGTAATTAGTAATCAGTGATCAGTAATTAGTAATCAGTAGAATGGGTAAATGGTTTTTTCTTGTATTGATTTAACATTCACCATAGGTAATAGCTTATAAATCATAAGTTTCAAATAACAGATCAAAAACCATTTACCCATCCTACCATTGTGTTAAAATAGCATTTTTCAACGATTACATGACAGGGGAATAAGCAAAGGGGGATGCGATTATGATCAGACAAACTATAATTGTTGTCTTATTTGTGTGTATTTTGTCCACTTCGTCGGTTCTTGCAGGAACGTGGGGAGACGATTTTGAGAAAGATTTTTTTGTTGGGTGGGATGGACTCGACAATTGTTGGGCTGTGGAAAAAGGCGAATGCAGTGGGGAATATTGGAATGCTCCCAAGGACATGGCTGAGTTTATATGGACAGGAAATATTGGGTGGAAAGATTACACGGTAATGTGTAAGATGAAATTTGCAGAAACCCCAAGCGGCTTCGCAGGTATATCTTTCCGTGACACAAATGTGGGTCGCTATATGTTTTTTATCAATGCGGACGCAGATACTGCTGATGGATGGAAAGAATTGCCACAGAGTGTTACTTCTCTATCAGAGATTCCCCTGCCTTTTAATCTTTCTAAAGACGTTTGGTACGAACTAAAGGTAATCGTCAAAGGAGATAATTTCGAGTTTTATATAGGTGGAAAGCCAGCAGGTGAATTTACAGATAATTCCTTTCCATCTGGTAGGGTTGGTCTCTGCGTTAGAAATACCCACGCTCATTTTGATGACCTTATTATCTCAGGAGATGATGTGGAAGACGGCGGGAGTTGGGATCCTGCTAAACATCCAGTAGAAAAAGCAGTTGAGTCGAAAGGCAAGCTGGCAAAGGTGTGGGGGGAAATCAAATCCAATCAGCCATAGAAAAGAAATGAGCTTGTTCACCTTAAAATCTGATACAAAAACAAATTATAATGGATTCCAGCTTTTGCTGGAATGACAACAAATCATTAAATGGAGGAGGAAAAAAATGAAAAAGTATCTGGTTATTTTATTTGTGTTTGCATTAGTATTATGCACCGTTTCAGGTATAGCACAGCCGAAAAAGATTCGTATCGGTGTGCTTGGAAAGTCCGTCCACCCATATTGGGACGTAGTAAGGCTGGGAATGGCGACGGCGGCTAAGGAATTGGATGTGGATGCCACATTCTACGTTCCACCAACTGAAGATGTGCCGAACCAGATAAAAACGCTGGAGACATGGATAGGCATGAAGTTTGACGGCATATCCTTTGCCCCATCTGATCCAAATGCAGTTAATCCTGTCATTAAAAAGGCAATGGCAAATGGTATCCTCTGCATCAGTCAGGATACTGACGCTCCCAAAAGCGGCAGGCTTTGCTATATCGGAACCAGCAACTATGAGGCAGGAAAGATCGCCGGCAAAAAAATGACCGAGATTCTGAAAGGCAAAGGCAAGGTCGCAATCTGTACGGGTTCGATCACAGCTATGAATTCCCTTGAGCGCATAAAAGGGTTCAGAGATGCTCTGGCAGGCTCACCGGGCATAAAGATCGTGGATCCTGTATTGGTAGATAATGAAAATACCGCTAAAGCTATAGAGCTTGCCCAGACAGCGTTGGTTAAGAATCCCGATCTTAATGCGTTTTTTGGTGTATATGCCTTTAATGGACCGTCTGCTGCCAAAGCAGTTAAAGCGGCTGGAAAGGTGGGAAAGATTCACATTGTCGCATTTGACACGACAGACGAGCATCTTTTTATGATCAAAGACGGGCTAATAGACGCCGCTATTGGACAAAGGCAATACTTCATGGGCTATCTGAGCGTTGTCGTCCTGCGTGACATGATTCAGGCAGGCAAAGAAGCAACAATGATGTTACTGCCCAAAACCAAAGACGGCGATACGATAATTGATACCGGTGTTGATGTTGTAACAAAGGCAAACCTGGCAAATTACGTCAAAATGCTTGACAACTGGGGTGTTAAACACCAGTTCAAACCTTGATCAGACATTAAGCTTTTATTTTTCCGACCTTAATACAAAATAAACGTCTAAAAATCCCCCTTTATCCCCTTTTTCAAAGGGGGAATTGGCTAAACTCCCCTCTTGAGAGGGGTTGGGGGTGTGTTTAAGTGCAAAACAAAAGTTGAAAAGGCTTATTGAAAGTTGCTTAGAATGAATGATCTACAATCACTTTTGAAAATGGAAAAAATATCCAAAAGCTTCCCCGGTGTCCTTGCACTGGATGAGGTGGACCTTGAGGTATATAAGGGTGAAGTACTGGCTCTGGTGGGGGAGAACGGAGCTGGAAAGACGACCCTGATGGAAATACTCAATCCTCATCCAGCCCCAACAGGATTCTATAAGCAGGACAGCGGTAGGATATTTCTAAAAGGAAAAGAAATATACCCCAAGAATCCCGGCGACGCCCGGAGTATGGGCATAAGCTTTATACATCAGCACTTCAACCTTGCTCCAAATCTGACGGTGGCTGAAAACATATTTCTGGGACGTGAACCAACCAGATTCAGTGTCCTAAAGATCGTCAATAAAGATTTAATGCTGCGTAAAACCAGCGAGATACTGGATGAGTTGGGTGCTGATATATCACCTGATGCTTTAGTCGGCAGTCTCGGTGTGGCACAGAGACAGATCATTGAGATAGCGAAAGCCCTGTCTTACGATTCCAGCCTGATTATAATGGATGAACCCACCTCTGTATTAGACCGTGATGAAACTGGACGATTATTTGACATCGTCAGAAAACTGAAATCCAGAGGTATATCTATTATCTTCATTACTCACAGGCTGGAGGAAGTGTTTGATATTGCCGACAGAATTGTAGTGCTTAGAGATGGAAAGAGGATAGGAGAATTAAAGGCTAAAGAGGCAAATATTGATACAGTGGTAAAGATGATGGTGGGACGAGAGTTAATCACGTTCCCCAAACAGCCAGTCTCTATTGGCGAAGTGATACTTGAGGTGAAAGGACTTTCACGAGGAGACAACGTAAGAGATATAAGTTTCAAACTGCACAAAGGTGAGATATTGGGTATCGCCGGTATGGTAGGCGCTGGTCGGACAGAGATGGCACGTACGCTGTTTGGGATAGACAAAAAAGATTCAGGGCAAATTTTCATTGACAGCCGAGAAATTAAAATAGGATCACCTGAAGATGCTCTAAAGGCTGGGCTTGGTCTGGTTCCAGAAGACAGACAACTCCAGGGACTGATACTTCTCATGACTGTCAGAGAGAACATAACGCTTTCTAGTCTTCGTAGTATCTCACGATGGGGAATGATAAACAAGTCAAAAGAGCGTGAGGTTTCCCATTACTATGTTGGTAAATTGAGCATTCAGACTCCAGATATAGATTCCCCTGTGAAAGGGCTGTCCGGCGGAAATCAGCAAAAGGTAGTACTTGCAAAATGGCTGACTCTCAACCCTAAGGTACTCATATTGGATGAACCTACACGGGGTATTGACGTCGGGACAAAGATGGATGTCCACGCATTAATATCCGAGATCGCCCAACAAGGAATTGGTATCATCCTGATTTCATCAGAAATGCCTGAGATACTGGGCATGAGCGACAGAATCATTGTCATGGCAGATGGCAGGATAACAGGCGAGTTCACTAGAGAAGAAGCCGATCAAGAAAAAATAATGAGCTGCGCTATTTAATTTTCAACGTCAGACTGGAAAGATCGTTGAAAATCGTGGATTTCCGTTCCCCGTTTTCACGAGGACAAGTTTCACGTGAATGACATTAAAGTTGAAATTTTGTTGACAAATAATAGGTTTATGATAAAATATAAGCAAGGATTTTGAGAAATTATTTTTTATGCCTATATCAAAAGGATGGTGAAAAAATGGATCTCTTAGAAGTTGTAAAGGACAATGACAAACAAAATTTGAAAGGTTTAGTTAATTGAGGGGTGTGCATAATTAGCAACCCTTGAAAAATTAAAGGATAAGGCATATCCTATCATGGGGAAAAAACATTAACAATTCCATGAAAGGATACTTATATGCCTTTCTCGTTCCGCCGAGTA
>Ga0315274_10001951_pt1 | contig 31603 bp, 21 predicted proteins | sample YL17G02_20_MG_FD_203700 | JGI IMG/M metagenome (GOLD analysis project Ga0315274, IMG submission 203700) | Sediment microbial communities from Yellowstone Lake, YNP, Wyoming, USA - YL17G02_20 | ecosystem: Environmental > Aquatic > Freshwater > Lake > Sediment | place: USA: Wyoming | collected...
GGCTGGCCGTAGCCGTGCTTCTGAACACCAAGGTCAGGGGCATGCAGATCTACAGGACCATCTTCTTTCTGCCGGCGATAGTCCCGGCGGTGGCCAGCTCGATCCTGTGGATCTGGGTTTTGAACCCTGAGATCGGCCTGCTCAACTCGGTGCTCAGGATCTTGGGCTGGTCGAGTCCGCCCAGGTGGCTCCAGAGCTCCTCATGGTTGCTGGGCTCGAAGATGGCCATCATCATGATGGGCCTGTGGGGAGCGGGCGCAGGGATGATCATCTGGCTGGCGGGCCTGAAGGGCATACCCCAGCACCTTTACGAAGCGGCCGAGATAGACGGGGCGAACCGAGGCCAGAAATTCCTCCACGTCACCTTGCCGATGCTCTCGCCGTATATCTTCTTCAATCTGATCATGGGCATCATCGGGACGCTTCAGATATTCACGCAGGCGTTCATCATGACCAGCGGCGGCCCTGACGACTCGACGCTGTTCTACGTCTACTACCTGTTCAACAACGCGTTCCGGTATTTCAAGATGGGATACGCCTCCGCGTTGGCGTGGATACTGTTCGCCATCATTTTGGTGCTGACGCTCATCCAGTTGAAGCTGGCGCCCAGGTGGGTACACTACGAGACGTGATGGAAGGGAAAGCGCGTCCACAAGAGGAGGTACTAGAGTGCTGATTGACGGAGACCGATTGATCCGGAAGCAGTTGTCGATCACCAGGCAGACGAAGGTCACGTTTCCCGACGGCCGATGCACCGTGTTGACGCCCGTCTTCTCCGCGCCGCGCATTGACGGCGAGGAAAATCACCTGTCGCTTGACGGCGAATGGAAGGTCACCCGCTGGCCGTTCAGGCGGCCGGAGCAGGAGCTCGCCTCGCCAAAGACCGTTGATGCGCGATGGGAAACGGTTTCGCAACCCGGGAAGGTGTTCTACGCCGACCCGGAAGCCGAATCCCGCCCGATTCCGAATTGGGATCATTGGGATCGCGTCACCCTGCGGCGCATTCACGAGGACGACGGCGCGGTTCTGCGCCGGGTTGTCCGGCTGCCGCGCGCGTGGACAGGCAAGCGGATCTTCCTGCGCTTCGACAGCATCTACCCCGCTGGTCGGGTCTATCTGAATGGAGAACTGATCGGTGAGCACCTCAGCGGACTGACGCCGGCCGAGTATGACGTGACCGATAGAGTCCGCCCGGGCGCTCAGGCCGTGGTGGCCGTGCGGCTGATTCGGAAACACCGGTTCGCACAACTGGACATGGTGAGGTGGGCGGCGGAATTCGCCGGCCTGGCGCAGCCGGCCTGCTTCCATGTCAGCGAGTGCCTCCGCGTCGCAGACTACCACATGACCGCCTCGCTCGATCGAAAACTTGCTAAGGGGACGCTCGCCGGAAGCGTCACGCTGACCAACCATTCGCCGCGCGCCAGGACCGCAACGCTGAAGCTGACACTATCGGATCCCTCCGGAGAGTTGGTGGCGAGTCAACCGAAGCGCGTCAGCTTGGGCGCTGGCCAGACGAAGAACGTTGCCATGCGTCTCACCGTTGCCTCGCCGCGCCTATGGAATGACGAGTATCCCAATCTTTACACGGTCAGGCTCCTGCTCTCCGCGGCGCGACAGGCTCGCCAGTGCATTTCCTGGAGGACAGGCTTCCGGCGCCTGGAACTCAGTCCAAGAGGCGCGCGTCTGAACGGTCAGCCCGTCAAGTTCCGAGGGGTGAATCACCTCACGTGCCACTATCAGCATGGCATGTGGACGCCCAGGGAGTGGCTGCGTGAGAACCTGACGTGGATGAAACGGGCCAATGTGAACGCAATACGCACGCATTTCCTCGGCCCGCGATACCTCGCTGACCTGTGCGACGAGATGGGCGTCTATCTGCTCCAGGAGCTGCCGATTGACTGGGGTACGCACTACATCCACGATCCCGAGTGGGTCGGCCCGGCGTTGATGCGCCTGGAAGGCGGCGTGCGGCGCGACCGCCATCATCCGTCAGTCATGGTCTGGACCGTGGGCAACGAGAACATGCCGGAGAGCAGAGCCGTGGCCGACGACGGCTGGAATCACCTGGCCATCTACGACAGCTTCGTCCACGCGCTCGATCCCAGCCGGCCGACCATGTTCCCCCCGCCAGGGCCATTGGACGAGATCGTCAAGGGTATCTTCGAGCTTCGCGTGGGCGACATCGCCGACACGCACTACAGCTTCAAGCTCGTCAAGAAGTTCCGCAGGACCGGCAAGGTGACCAACCCGCGAAGCTGGGACGGCTACATGGAGACCACCACGCGCGAGGAGGCGCTGAGACGCGGCTGGAGCGGCGTATGGTTCAGCTCCGAGTACGGCCTCATGAACATGCAGCCCGACGTGCTGAACGGTCCGTACCTCTCCGCCATCAGCGACACGGAAGAAGACCCGCTTTCCGGCCGAAACTCCTTGCAGGTATTCGCTGATCGTCTCCGAGAGGAATGGGGCGACATGCGTCATGATCCGACATGCCTGGGCGGCGCGTACTTCCCCTGGATGTGCGCGGGCGCCGGCGCTGAGCCCTATGGCAACCCCTGGGGCTGGGTGCGCTGGGCTGAGGACTCCGATACCGGCGTAATGTGCGGTGACCTCACCCCGAAGACGTTCTTCTGGGCCTTGCGCGTGCTGTTCAGCCCCGTGTGGTTCCCGGAGCGGCTCACGTGGAAGAAAGGGCAGAAAGAGCTGCGATTCCAGGTCCTGAACCAGTTCAACCAGATCAATCTCAAGGATTGCACGCTGCGCACGCAGATGGGCATTGGCGGCGCATCAATGGGCGAGATGCGTCAATTCCGGGACGTCCCGATGCGCGCTGCGCCCGGACGCACAGCCAACATCCGTATCCCGATCTGGAACCCGGACACCATGGCGGGGCTGGAGAACGGCCGCCCGGTCGTCTGCCGCTGCGCCCTCCTCGCGCCGGACGGGTTCAAGATCCTGACGCACGACATCATCGTGGCCCCCAGGGCGCCTGGCGGAGCCGGTGTCCGCACCCGGGGTGTCAGCAGTTGGCGCGAAGGCAGGTGACGCACGTCATGGAGACGCTGGGCAAGGACGGCGGCTATATCGTCTGCCCGGCACATGCAATCCAGCCGGACACGCTACCCCAGAACGTCATGGCGCTCTACGACACCGTGTTGAGCGCAGAGTGAAGACGTGGTCACGGAATAGGAGGAAGTCCTATGAAGAAAGTGCTCGTCATACTGGTTGTGGCTATTGTGGGCGTCATCGTTTTTGTGCCCGACATACGCAACGAATTGCTGAACATTATCAAGGACACTGCCGTAGACTGGAAGATCATCGAGGACAAGGACACTGCAGTACCGGATTACGACAAGGTGTATACGTCGCGGAACGACCAGCAGTATTACCACCGAAAGGACTGTCCGAAACTCGCGGAGCTTGGAAGCCCGGTGCCGATGTCCCTGCAAAAAGCCAAGGGGATATACCAGCCTTGCCCTGTCTGTAAACCGCCGCTGTGAGTCCGTCGCGGAGCACGCAGAGGCTGGACGGCTTCATGTCGGCTGACGCGGATTACACCGGCGTGGAGTTCACCACTCCCCTGCTGATCTTCTCAGGAACCGACCTGAAGCTCAACGTGGACTGCTCGGCGGTAGGCGACCGCACGATGCCTACTTAACCGGCGAACCGGGCGAGGCGGGCCTGTCAAGCGTGAGCACCACAACCTTGTCGCCGTCCAGCGCGGCCAGGAGCATCCCCCCGCTCTCGATGCCGCGCAGCCTCGCTGGCTGCAGGTTGGTCACCACTACTATCAGTTTCCCTTCCAGCTCCGCGGGTTTGTAGTGCGGCTTGAGCGCGGCCACGAGCGTGCGGGGATTGCCCTCCCCAATGTCAGCGCGGATCACCATCAGCTTGTCCGCATTGGGATGATCCTCGACGGACAGAACCTTGCCGACCTTTATCTCGACCTTCTGAAACTCTTCGAAGCTAATCATTGCCGACCTCCTGACTGCTCAGCGGTGGGTGCGCTGCCTTATGATACCACACGCAACAGATGATGCAAGCCGGGGCAAGAAACCAAGACACACCGGCGGGATGAATTCCCCTTGACATTGCCTCCGGGACCGGTTAAAGTAACTGTACTTACCTAGAGGGGTCCCCCCAGGTTGGCAGACGGTGGTGACTTGACTCCGGTTCACTGTATACGGTTTCTATCTCCATGGCTCAGCCGGTGTAGGTGATCTGAAGGGCGAGCATGGATTCTCTGCGCGCTGGTTCGAATCTACGGCGTTTCCCGTTGCCACAAGGCGCTGTTTGCGCCGCGCAGAGACGTTGTAGGCCCCTCATTGTCCAGACGCGCCCCCAGGCCGGGCTCCGGCCGGTGTGGCGCGCGGCGAGTCGTTGGTGACAATCGGCACATCTTTTCCATCTAGGTGCCGGCGGGGACTTGATGCAGTTCTGCCCGGGCTCTTCAAGGAGCGCAGCACCTGACGGCAGAACTCCGGGCCGTCCTGGCCTGCCTTTCCAATGGCAGAACAATTCTTCCTGATAGACGGTCACGCCCACTGCTATCAGGCGTTCTATGCAATCAAAGGGCTTACGGGTCCGGATGGTGAACCGGTCAACGCCGTCTACGGCTTCGCACGGTTGCTCAAGAGGATTCACGCGCAATACAATCCGGCTTACCTCGCCGTAGTGTTCGACCCGCCGGGCAAGGTCTTCCGGCACGAAATCTACAGCCAATACAAGGCAACCCGCAAACCTATGCCTGAGGAGCTGCAGCGCCAGATCCCGGTAATACAGGAGATGCTCCAGCGCCGGGGGACACCGGCACTGGTTGTGGACAGCTATGAGGCAGACGACGTGATGGCATCGGCGGCCCGCCTGGCGGCGAAGCAGAACGTGGCTTCCGTGCTCGTGACTACCGATAAGGATGCTGAGCAACTGATTGACGAGATGACGAGCGTCCTGCACATGCATAAGGATCGTGTGGTCTGGCTCGACCCCAAGGGGCTCAAGGAGGCGACCGGCTGCGAGCCGTGGCAGGTTGTGGAGGTGATGGCTCTGGCAGGCGATTCGAGCGACAACGTGCCGGGCGTGCCGGGGGTCGGTCCGAAGACTGCGATCAGCCTGATACAGCAGTTCGGCAGCGTCCAAGAGCTTTACGCTAACCTTGACAGGGTGAAGAGCGATTCGCTGCGAAAGCGACTTGCCGAGCACCGCGACCTGGTTGATTTGAGCCGACGGCTGGTCGTGATAGATGAAGGCGTGCCGCTTGGGGTGAACCTTGAGGACTGTCGGACCGACCGCGTCGACAGTCAGGGGGTGAACGAGTTTTTCCGTGCCCTCGGTTTCAAGTCGCTCGTAGAGGAACAAGACGACTCAGGCGTCGCCGTGCGCGCCCCTGCCGGGACGCAGATACCCCTGTTTGATGCAACGACCGAGACCGCCGCGGCAGGCAAGCCCGAGACCATCAAGGACCTGAGGAAGGATTACAGGACTATCAGGACGCTCGCCGAAGTGCGGAAGTTGGCCGAGGAGCTCCGCCGCAGGGCGCCTTTCTCGGTGGACCTCGAGACTACAAGCCTGGAGCCACACGAAGCCCGCATCGTCGGCGTCGCGGTGAGCTGGCGCCCCCACCAGGGCGTCTACGTGGCAACTGGCGGCCCGCCGGGCGAGCAGGTCTGCGATGCGCAAGAGGCCATCGCCGTCCTGAAACCCATCATTGAAGACCCGGCTGTCGGCAAGATAGGGCAAAACCTCAAGTATGACATGCTCGTGCTGAAGAACTACGACGTCGAGCTGCGAGGGATCGTCTGCGACACGATGATCGCCTCCTACCTGCTTAGCCCGTCCGAGAGAGGCCACGGGCTCGACGCCCTGGCGATGAGGCACCTGAACTACAGGACGATCAGGATCAGCGAACTCATAGGCGAAGGTCGCAGCCAGATAACCATGGACAGGGTGCCCGTGGAACGCGTTGCCCCGTATTCATGTGAGGATGCCGACGTCGCCTTCCAGTTGTCCGAGATGCTCATGCCGCAGCTCGGGGAGGAGGAACTGCTCCCGCTGATGCGCGGCCTTGAGCTGCCGCTCATCTCCGTGCTGGCCGCGATGGAATGGCACGGAATCAGGGTGGACGAGGCCTGCCTCAAGGCCATAAGCGAGGAGTTCGACACAGAGCTGGCGAAGCTTGAGGAGCAGATATTCCAGGAGGCGGGCGAGCGGTTCAACGTCAACTCGCCCAAGCAGCTCAGCGAGGTGCTGTTCGAACGGATGAAGCTGCCGCGCCCCCGCGGCAAGGAGCGCACGACGGGCTATGCCACCGACAGCGACGTGCTGGGAGAGCTTGCGCGGGCCCACTCGATTGCCTCGCACTTGCTGCGCTGGCGCGAACTGAGTAAACTCAAGGGCACTTATGCCGATGCGCTGCGCACTCTTATCAGCCCGCGCACCGGGTTGCTGCACACATCGTTCAACCAGACCGGGACGGCCACGGGCCGCCTGTCCAGCAACGAGCCGAATCTGCAGAACATCCCCGTGCGAACTCCACTCGGCAGGCGCATCCGGACGGCCTTCGTGCCGAGTGAGCCTGACATGTCGCTGCTGAGCGCGGACTATTCCCAGGTCGAGCTTCGGGTGCTGGCCCACTGCTCCGGCGACGAGACGCTTCAGGACGCATTCCGCCGGGACAGTGACATCCATCGCTTTGTGGCGGCCCAGGTCAACGATGTGGCTGAGGATCAGGTCACCGCTGAGATGCGTCAGCAGGCCAAGGCGGTCAACTTCGGGATCGTTTACGGCCAGACAGCCTACGGCCTGAGCCGGCAGATCGGCATCCCGATGCGGGACGCTCAGCGGTTCATAGACGGCTATTTCGAGCGCTATCCACGGGTGAAGCAGTTCATCGGCGGGACCATTGCCCAAGCACGCGAGCAGGGATACGTTCGGACGCTGGCGGGCCGCAGGCGGCGCATCAGCGGCATTGGCTCTAGCGGCGCCGTTCGGCGTGCCGCTGAGCGCATAGCTGTCAACAGCGTGATACAGGGATCAGCCGCTGATCTGATCAAGACGGCCATGAATGCCGTCAATGCCGGCCTGCCTTCGGTAAGCAAACGAGCGGCCATGCTGTTGCAGATTCATGACGAACTTCTGTTCGAAGTCCCGGATGCGGAGCTTGACGCCGTGCGCGAGTTCGTCGTGGAAGAGATGACGGGCGCGATGAAGCTCGACGTCCCCCTGAAGGTGGAGGCCAGCGCCGGTAAGAACTGGGCGGAAGTGAAGTGATCTCGAGGGATACTGCGGATGGAACGGGACCGGTTGCCCGTCATCGGCGTCCTGGGCGCAGTAGCGAGCGGCAAGAGCACCGTGGCCCGGCTGATGGCTGAAGCCGGAGGCCGGCTTGTTGACGCCGACAGGATCGGGCATGAGGTTCTCGAAATGCCGGAGGTCAAACGTAAGCTGCGCCGACAGTTCGGCGATGAGGTGTTTGAGCCGATGGGAACGGTGAGCAGGGAGGCGCTGGGACGGCTGGTGTTCGGCAAGGGCGGACGTCTCGAGGAACTCAACGCCATCGTCCACCCGGTTATCCTTGACATCATGGAGCGCAGGATTCGGGAGGCCTCAGAAGCAGGCGAGGCACAGTTTGTCGTGCTTGACGCAGCGCTGTTGATGGAGAAGAACTTGCACGAGTCTTGGTGCGACGCGTTGGTGTTCGTGGACGCTGAGGAAGGCGAAAGGCTGGAGCGCGCCCGTCAGCAGCGCGGCTGGAGCGCCGAGCAGCTTTCGCAACGTGACGCGGCTCAAGGCCCGCTGGAAACGAAGAGGCGGCTCGCCGATTTCGTGGTTGATAACGGCGGCACCCGCAAACAGTTGGAGGACAGGGTGCGCGCTTTGATGGGACAGATCCGAACGAAGTTTTCTCTTTCGATTCGCAATGGGTGAGTAAAACCCGGCTCTCCCGGGGGCAGGATGCATCCTGGGAGGTTGTAAGGAGGAGTAAGCAGTGGCACAATCACGCAGTACGTCAAAGCAGAAGGTAGATTCCCCCAGCGTCGCATCGGGCGAGTTTCACATCGAGAAGCTTCAGAAACTGACGATGAAAGAACTGCTGGCACTTGCCCACGCTGAAGACGTCACCAACTACAGGGGGCTCAAGAAGCAAGACCTGATCTTCAGGATCCTTAAGAGCCGTGTCAACAAGGACGGCATGATGTACGGTGAGGGAGTGCTGGAGATCCTGCCCGAAGGGTTCGGTTTCCTTCGCTCACCCGACTACAACTACCTGCCCAGTCCGGATGACATCTACGTTTCCCCGAGTCAGATACGACGCTTCGGGCTGCGCACCGGCAATATCGTCTCAGGCCAGATCCGCCAGCCTAAGGATAACGAGCATTACTTCGCTCTGCTGAAGGTTGAGGCAGTCAACTATGAGAGCCCCGAAGCAGTCGCGAACATCGTTATGTTCGAGGACTTGACGCCGCTGCACCCCGATGAGAGGTTCATCCTCGAGACCGAACCTGATAAGCTCGAGATGCGGATCGTTGACATAGTGACGCCCATCGGCAAGGGGCAACGCGGCCTTATCGTCGCCGCGCCGAGGACGGGCAAGACCATCCTGATGCAGATGATGGCCAATGCCATATTGATAAACCATCCGGACGTCTACGTCATCATGCTCCTGGTGGACGAGCGCCCGGAGGAAGTCACCGACATGATGCGCAACGTTCCTGGCGCCGAGGTCGTCAGCAGCACGTTCGACGAGCCCCACAGCCGCCACATCCAGATCGCTCACATGGTGTCGGAAAAGGCCCGCCGTATGGTCGAGTACGGCAAGGACGTCGTCATCTTCCTGGACTCGATCACGAGGTTGGCCCGAGCGCACAACGCCGAGGTTCCGCACAGCGGCAAGATCATGAGCGGCGGCGTTGAGTCCACCGCACTCCAGAAGCCCAAGAAATTCCTGGGCGGCGCCCGCAACATCGAAGAAGGCGGCAGCCTTACAATCATCGGCACCGCCCTGATCAACACGGGGAGCAAGATGGACGAGGTTATCTACGAGGAGTTCAAGGCAACGGGCAATATGGAACTCCACCTCGACCGCAACTTGGCCGACCGGCGCACCTTCCCCGCCATTGACGTGACGCGCAGCGGCACTCGCCGCGAGGAGCTGCTGCTCGACGCCGAGGAGCTCAAGCGCATCCGATTGCTGCACAGGATGCTCAATGAGATGAATCCCACCGAGTCCATCGATCTGCTCCGGGACAGGCTGGCTAAGACGCAGAACAACGCCGAGTTCCTGATGGGCATCAATGTGAATCAGAGGTAGGCGGGGCAAAGGAAGCGGTGGGGACTTCGGGGGTTGCCCTCGGTGGACCCGGTCGCACAGTTCGGCTTCAGCCCCCACGCGACCGGTGAAGCAGCAGTCTGGGGCTTGCCTCACTCCTGCCCGTGGTTGGGTCTCATTCCTGCCCGCATGGAGTAAAGGAAGAGCTGCTCGCGCGCCGCGATGCTGCCCGGCTCGATCTCCAGTGCTCTCGCGGCAAGCTGCGCCGCTTCCTCGTAGCGCTTCGTCTCTCCGTAAAGCATGCTCAGGAATACCAGCGCCTCGACGTCGTGCTCGTCAGACTTCAGCACCTGCTCCAGACATGCAACAGCCTTGTCAATCTGTCCCTGGCCGAAGCGTATGCGCGCCAGCCGCACGAGTGCGTCGGTGTAATGCGGGGCTGCGTCTGGAGTCCCGGCGTGAACCGCGGCTTCATAGGCATCCGCAGCTTCGGGCAGGCGCTTGAGGCTTTCGAGGACGCGTGCCCGCCAGTAGAGCGCGCCGAAACGCTCTGCATCACGCCACGTAGTCCCGTCCAGCACCTTCAGCGCTTCGCCGTCAAGTCCGAAAGTGTGCATGGCAACTGCAAGCTTCAACGCCCGGCGTTCCGCGTCGGGCGCGAACAGGTCGAGGTTGATGCTCCTTCCATATAGGGCACTCAGCAGCGGCGCGCCGCGCTCCGGTCCGGCCCGAGCGATATCGCCGATGCGAGACATGAGCGCATCCGTTCTTTCCACGTAAAGCTGATCGAGTCCGGCGAGCGCAAGCTCCCTTTCGTTGTCGCTGTTGAATTCGAGCAGCCCTGGCAGCTTGCGGGCTGCGGAAAGCCGATACTGCATCACCACGGCCATTGTGTCCGCACGGCTTGGAGCGGCAAGGTTTCGCGCGAGCACCGGCGGACGGGAGGGACGGCATATGCTGTACGGGCGCGCGTCCGCGGCCAGTTGCTTCAGGTCTTCCTCATCCGCAGTGTAGCAGGCGAGCACCTGCGGCGGGTCCCAGAAGCCGCCCTCGTTCATGTATGCGGCCCCGGAGGGGTCGCGAAAGATCGCTCGCAGGCGCGCATAATTCAACTTCCCGCTCCCGCCGCAGATAAGGACAAGCTCATCGCGGCAGGTGAACAAACGCACCCGGTCGAACACGGCAAGCACCGTGGCCAGGACCCTTCTAAGTTCGTCCGGTTCCACTGTGCGCGTCGGCAGCCAGAAGGAGAATGCTCCTGCTTCGCCGAGGGAACGCCGCATCGCCGTCAGGAACTCAATGCTGACCGCTGAAGTTGGACACGGCGTCGGCTCCAGGGCATGGAGCAGGATTCCTGGCTCGAGGTGAGTCGATGCCAGCGCAGCCGCGAGACGCACCGCGCAGGAGTCGGGTCCGCGTGTGGAGGAGACCAGATTCCCTCCGGTGAACCGCCCACCTTCGTCGCCGGCCTTGACCGAAGCCTCCAGACCCCACCAGCCGTACGACACGCCCTCTACGGACACGTCTCCAGGCGCCACGGGCGAAGGCGGCGCGTTGCCCTCCCCTCGCCATGGCGCAGGCGGCGAGTAGTTGAACCGGTCGTCGGCGTCCTTCAGGTAACTGGCGAAGGTGGCCTTAAGCGGCCGCCAGTTCGGATGCGTAGACGCCACCAGCGTCCAGGCCAATGCGCAGACGGCCAACCCTCCCCCGACCACAGGCAACGCGACGCTTCCCAACTGGGCTCGGCGCTGCCTGATGCAGCACAGCGGCGCCAGCGCCAGCATGCACAACGACGCCGCAATCACGTACTGCCACGCGGGCGAGACGCCGGCCAGCGTGAGCAACGACGCGAAGGTGCCGACAGCTGCCACCAGCGCGACATAGCTGAAGGGCCGTCCTGTGCGGCGGTCCCGCGCGATGCATCCCGAAGGAACAAGGAATGCAAGCGCCGCTGCAAAGAACCAAAGCGGAAACACGCGCTCCGGTACCAGGAGGGACCGCGCCGTCTGCATAACTGCTGCTTCGCTGAAGATCAGGTCAGGGTACAGCAGGAAGGATGACTGAATCAGCACTGCGATCGCAAGCAGGAGCAGGCCCCGCGCGAACAAGGAAAGCGCTGGCTGCTGCTGCGCCCCGCGCAGCAACAGCGCGCGCAACAGCAGCCCCACGCAGAACGCAATGCCGAGGTCGCTTGCCGCATAGGCCAGCCAGCCCGCGCTGAACGAATACATCCGGACAAGCGAGGCCCCCACCACTCCGACAGAGAGCGCTAGGCAGCTACGGCTGAACGTCAGCACGGCCGACTTCTCAATAGCCTCCCCTTGGCCCCCGGTATCTGCCGATCGAGGCACGACGAGCGCGGCAACTACGCCCACCGCCACAAATGCCATCATGGTCGGGCCGTCACCGATGAGCCCGGGCAACCCGGCCGAGACTGCGACGAGGCCTGCCGTCATGCCTCCAACAAGCGCGATGCGATTGGCCCCAAACCCCGGCCGGCCGCCGAAGAGCAGGCCAAGCAGAACCAGCCCAGGGAACCACACATATGCTGAGCTCAGCACTCCGGCGGACGGAGGCACGGCGAGCCACGCGGCCGCCCACACTGCGGCAGCCAGCACCGCCAGAAGCACATGCACAAGTCGCCCCGGACGCCATCGTTGAACCAGGGACTCCCCCACTGCCCAGCCAACCAGCGCAGATCCCAGGCCCGCGGCTCCCGCGCCCCACACGGGGAACGCAAGGTCAAACCGATGGAGCCAGAAGAATGCACCTCCCGCGACGGCCACCCCGCCCAGGAAAGACCGCACGGCCTGCCCTGCCCCCGTGATGGATGGACTACGCTCGCTCAATTCTCTCCAGACCGTCCATATAAGGTCTCACGACGTCGGGCACTGCCACCGAACCGTCTGCCTGCTGGTAGTTTTCCAGGACGGCGATGAGGGTGCGCGGCAGTGCCAGGCCCGAGCCGTTGAGCGTGTGGACGAACTGCGGTTTCTCCTGCAGTGCCGGGCGGTAGCGTATGCCGGCGCGGCGGGCCTGGAAGTCGCGCATGAGGCTGCACGAGCTGACCTCCAGCCATTCCCCGCAGCCCGGCGCCCACACCTCGATGTCGAACTTGCGGCACGCCACGAAGCTCAAGTCCCCCGTGCACATCTCCTTGATGCGGTAATGGAGCTCCAGACGCCTGCACACTTCCTCCGCGTCGGCTATGAGACTGTCGAGTTCCCCGTCAGAGTCCTCGGGCGCGACGTATTTCATCAGCTCCACCTTGTCGAACTGGTGCCCGCGTTTGATGCCCCGCACGTCCGTGCCGGCGCTCATCTTCTCGCGCCGGAAGCACGCCGTGTAGGCCACGTAGCGCTTCGGCAGCTCACCGACGGAGATGATCTCGTCGCGATGGAGGTTTGTGAGCGGCACCTCGGCCGTTGGGATGAGCCACAGGTCTTCCTCGGCGTCGTGGTAGAGGTTGTCGGCGAACTTAGGCAGGTTGCCCGTGCCCACGAGGCACTTCTCGCTGACCATGAACGGCGGGTATGCCTCGGTGTAGCCGTGTTCCTTGACGTGGAGGTCGAGCATCCAGGTGATGAGCGCCCGCTGGAGCCGTGCGCCCTGCCCCATCAGCACGTAGAAGCGCGAGCCGCTCATCTTCACGCCGCGCTCGAAGTCAATGATGCCAAGCGCCTTGCCGAGTTCCCAGTGAGGTTTGGGCTCAAAGTCGAACTCCGGCGGCTCGCCCTCGGTGCGCACGACGACGTTCTCGGTCTCGTCTGCTCCCACCGGCACTTCAGGGTGCGGCATGTTGGGCACCAGGAGCATCAGCCTGTCGAGTTCCTGTTCCAAGGACTTCGCCTCCGCGTCCAGCCCTTTCGCCTCCTGGCCCAGCTCGCGCAGATGATCGATCTCCCCTTTGGGACCGTGGATGTGCTTGCTCTTGCCATTTGCGCTGGTGCGGGTTCTCAGGTTGCTCGACTCGCGTTTCTGCTCGGCCCTCTTGTCTTCGGCCTGGGCCACGGCCGCGCGCCACCGCTCATCAAGATCGAGCACCTGATCGATCATCAGGGGATCGGCACCGACCTTGCGCATGCCTTCCCTGACCTCGTCGGGATTCTCGCGTATGGACTTGATGTCGAGCATGGGGAGCTACCATGTTGAAGATGCGGGCACGCCACGCGTCACGTATCGTAGGGACAGCGGGCGTCGTGTGTCAAGGAACCCCGCGAGCACCCAGCCCCCGGTGAGCGTAGTAGGTGCGCAGGAACTGGCAGGCCTTCTGCACAATGCCGTCGAGGAACTTCTCGCCCTTCTCGGCGGACGCGGTGGCAGGGTCGCCATAAATACCAGTCCGACTCTTCTGCCGCCGCCACGTGGACCAGAACACGGCGCCGCTGCACGGGTTCTTGACCCTCACCCTGTCGCCCGTCGGGTAGCGGTCGGTCTTGACGAGATCGGGCCGCAGGCGCAGCATGATGGACGTCTCCATCTCACCCGCATGGCAGGAGGCGCCCTCCCCTCCCTCGCCGTACTTGGCCAGCGCCTCGCCGACCAGCTTACCTGCATCAATGACCGGGACGTCCACGTCGCACTCGTCGGCCAGCCGCCGCGAGACCATCTCCAGAATCGCCGGATGGTTGCCGTGTGCATTGACGATGGCGATCTTCCGGAATCCCATCTCGCACAACGACGTGCACAGCTCGCGCATGACGTCGCCCACCGTGTCGGGCGAGAGGCGAATCGTGCCCGCCCACTCCGACACGGCTTTCACGCTGTATCCGTATTGAACAGTGTCCATAACCACCACGGGCATTTCGCTTTCGAGCGCCTCCTCAATCCGGTTTGCCACCTCGTCGCCGATCATCGCGTCGGTGCCGGTGGGCAGGTGGGGCCCGTGCTCCTCGGTCTGCCCGATTGGCACGATCACCAGGGCGTTGCGCTTCACGGCGTCCGCTATCTCCGAAGATAACATCTCACTGAATCTCACGGAAGCTCTCCTTCACTTGCTGGACTCAGCAGACCGTTGTGAACGCATTGTAACTGCTCGAAGCTGGAGAATCCAGGCCCCTCCGCCGGAGGGGCTTCGGCGCCCTCGCGAAGGCGGATGGGTGAGGGGCCAAACGGAGCTTTGCGGCTCAACTTCGACGGCAGTCTCAAGCTGGAATTCCGCGGTGAGGTGGACGCGCCTGTCCTGCCAAGAAGCACAAAGCACTGGTCGCTAGACTATTGACAAGCTACCGTTCAATGCGTACAGTGCATCACCAGTTGGACGGATCTTGGTTGACAAGTGACGTCTGGACTGGCAGGGACGCAGATCGGCCCGTTTCATGGTCAAGAAGAAAGGTGGCTTCATGGTCAAGAAGAAGGGTGGCTCCACCAAGCTTATGGTCGCTACACGGAGAGGGGCTAGCTGGCGCACGCGATACGCCGCCAAGGAGTTTGCGAGGTATGCCTCGAGCATCCTCGGACGCAAGATCCAGGTGGCAAGTTCGATCAAAGGCCTCAGGGGAAGAGACCTTATCGTCATCGGCATCCCCGAGGATTCCGCGATCATGCAGGCCCTCCAGGAAGCGGGCGTGGATGTGCGTGGGGCTGGCCTTGGCGAGGAAGGATTCATGATAAAATCCTTCAAGCATTCCGGAAGCGAGGCGCTCCTCATAGCTGGTAAGAGCGACATAGGTACCCTCTACGGCGTGTACCACTATCTGGAGCGCTTCTGCAAGGTCGGCTTCTTCTGGAGCGAAGATCATGTGCCCAGCTTGAAGCAGATGCCTTTGAAGGGCATCGACCTTGAGGAGAATCCCAGGTTTGCCGAACGCTACATGACTTGCCCGGGTGGCTACAGCTTCTCGGAGTACTGGGCCTGGCCTGATTGGAAGAAGGACCTCGAGTACAGGGTCAAGAAGAAGCACAACCTGATCAGCATATTCCTCGCGTACGACCTGGTGTGGAGGAAGGTCTTGAGCCGCCACGGCGTCCCGCCCAAGCCACTCAGCAAGTCAGACATCTTCAGGGACCAGCTTGCCAGGCGGATCTACGACTATGCTCGAAAGCTCGGGCTCAGGACCATAACCCCGGCATTCATGGGGGACGTTCCCGCCGAGTTCGCGGCAGCCCACCCCAACGTCAGGTACATCGGGGTGAAGAAATGGGACTTGACCCCTTTCAGAACCAGGCTGATCTATCCATCCGACCCGATGTTCAAAACCCTGGGGGAGGAGTTCCTCAGGACCTATGCCTCCGAGTACGGGACCGATCACTACTACTTCACTTCGCCGTACGCAGAGTCCTATGTTGGCGACACCCCTGAGGAGAGGAGAAACATAAAGACAGACTTCGCCAAGGGGGTTCAGGAATACATGACGGCAGCGGACCCGGAGTGGAGGTGGCTGGCCGACAGCTGGACCTTCTTCACCGGTGAGTTCTGGCCGCTGGACGATGTGAAGCTATTTTGCACGGCGACCGATCCACAAAGGTTCACAGTCTACGATACATGGGGCGAGGAGAGGCCGCTCTACCGCATCAACAACTACTACTATGGGCGATTCTGGACGCTGGGCGTCCTTCACACATTCGGCGGCAACACCACCCTGAGGGGCGACCTGCAGGGCTTGATCGATTCGGTCATGTCGATCATTCGCGATCCGAAGGCGAACCGCTGTAAGGGCATCTTCCTTGTTCCAGAGACAATCCATCACAACGACCTCTACTTTGACCTGATCACGACGCTCTGGTGGAACCCGGAGACAATTGACCTGGACAGCTTCCTTCAGGACTATGCAGAGAGAAGGTACGGGGCATCATCCGCGCGCAGGATGGCCAAGGCCCTGGGAAAGCTTGCAGCAGGTGTCTACCAAGACAAAGACCTGACCCAGCCGTTATTCCTGAGGAGGCCGAGCAGCGGGTTTGATACCCCCAACACAGAACACTATGTGCCGCCCGTTCATGCGACCTATGCCCTTAAGGTTGGAGAAGCCATCTCTCTGGCGCTGGAGGAGTCCAGAGCCCAGAGGGGAAACGAGCTCTACTGGCGGGACCTTGTGGACATGGCCCGTCGGTATTATGGGGACCTCTTCAACCAATGGATATCCCGCCTCTACTATGCCTTTGACTCCGGCGATCGCGAAGCATTCCAGGGTTACCGGGATAAGATCGAGCGATGTCTGGACGCCGTCGAAAGAATCCTGTGGAGCTGGAAGGCTTACAGCCTCCAATCCTTCTACTCTAAGATCCGGCGGACACCGGCCTACAGTCCCGAAATGGAGAAGGCAACCCGGGATATGTTGACACTCTGGGTGTCTGAGAACCTTCAAGACTACGAAAGGCGGGATGACCTGGCCGAACTCTTTACGAACTACTACCGAAGGAGGGTCAGTGCTTTCTTGGATTACCTTTCTGGCCGGCTTGGCCCGCCGCAACCCGGCGTCGATGCCGCCACCCTGGAGTCCGCATACACGGAAGCCGGCAAGGCGTTCATACAAGGACCGTGGAAGAAGCTCGGAACGAAGCGCCAGGAGACCCCTGTAGGAGCCGTGAGGGCCGCGTTCAAAGGGCTCCGCGCCGTGCGACGCGACCTCTTTCCGGTCGGTCGCCGAGAGCTGAGGAACCCCAGCTTCGAACAAGGCTTCAGGGGATGGAATGTGACCCACAGCAATCTGGAGACACGGGTGGAAGAGCGGGCGGGACCCGGAGGAGGACCGGCTGTCTTCTTCGAAGGTGGTAAGCCCGAGATGAAGTACCTGACCATCTGGCAGGATCTCAAGGCCCGGGACGACTTTGCATTCGAACTTGACTGGATGCTGAAGGCCTTCGGGCCGAGTGCGCGGGCGGGATTCAGGGTGGAGATCTTTGACGCTGGGCTTCGCAAGAAAGCTGAGCTGACCTATCAGTTCGGAGAGGGCGGCGACTACTGGCCTGACCGAACCCGGCCGGATATCGCGACGCCCGAATGGGCCATAGGCGTTGACGCCAGGCTCGAGTGGTGGACGGGTTTCTACGCTGTCAAACGTCGCCTGGGAAAACAGACGCAAACCTGGCACCATCTGACGGCCGTGCCCAAAGAGGACCTGGACAAGGCCCATGGCCAGGGCACCTGGGCCAAGCTGGAGCCGGCACTGATGAGGATATCCCTGATAGCCTCAAGCCGCCTGACCGAAGACCCAATAGCCGGCGCATTTGCGAACCTGCGCGTCTCACATCCAGCAGGCGCCTGATAGGTGGCAAGCTCCATCCGATCCGTCGGTGGGGCGAGAGACGATGATACAGGGGACGCTGCAACCACAGGCAGAACCGAGGCTGCCGCGCCCGCCCAGTCCCACGTTCGCCGCGCAACCCCCGCGTGAAGAAGGCAGCAGCGCTGATCTCACCGTGCGCAGCGTGTTGCTGGGGGCCCTCATGTGCGTGGTCATAGGCATCCTGGATCCCACCTGGACGTTCTTTCTTCACACCTCAAACCTGTTCTTCGACTACAGTGTCGGCGGCGCGATGTTCTTCCTGTTCCTGTTGGTGCTGATAATCAACGGCGCGTTGGGCATGGTCTGGCCCAGGGCGGCCCTCAGGTCCGGCGAGATGGTGATCGTGACAGTCATGATGTTCGTCGCCGGCGCTATCGCGACGTTGGGTCTTACGGGCAACCTCGTTCCCAACATGGCATCACCCTATTACCTGGCCACGCCTGAGAACGAGTGGAAGCAGAAGCTTTGGCCCCGCCTGCCGCAGTGGACTGCACCTTTGGACCTGGCCGAGCCGGGCACCCCCACCGATAAACGCACCGCTGCTATTATGGAATTCTACAATGGCATCGAGGACAAGAGCGACATCGTGACGGCGTCATGGTGGACAGCCAAGGGCCTCAAGAAGAGCGCGCAGAACTTCGGCAGGATAACCGCCTCCATGCCATGGAAGCCGTGGATCAAGCCACTGGCATTCTGGGGCATCTTCTTGATGGCGCTTTACGGTGCCCTGGTGTCCATAATGACCATAATCCGAAAGCAATGGATCGAATATGAGCGACTCACCTTCCCCATAGCCCAGGTTCCCCTGGAGTTGTGTGCCACGGCCGCAAGCCCGTGGGGCCGAGGCTCGATCCTGCGCAGTCCGTTGTTCTGGATCGGCTTCGGAGTGCCTTTCGTGATGGGCACGCTTCAGGCCCTTCAGAAGTTCTACCCCCGCCTGCCGACGATACCGACCGCAGCTGCGATCACCTCAATCGGCCCGATACCACTGGACCTATACCTCAGTTGGGTTGTACTGGGCTTCACGTTCCTCATCCCCAACGAGGTCGCCTTCAGCGTATGGTTCCTGAACATCCTTTCCTTCATCTTCCGCTCCATACTCATGAAATATGGCTTCAACATGGACGCCAACCTGGGGCTCTACGGCGCCGCCAGGTACCCGGTCATGGCCTATCAAGGCATGGGGGCGATGCTCGTATTCACCCTGGGGAGCCTGTACTTCACGCGGCAGCACCTTAAGAAGGTTCTGCTATGCGCGGTCGGCCCCAAAAGGGCGATGGCGCTCATCTATTGTCTGGCCAGCGCGATCTGTGTCATCGTGGTGTTCGCGCTTGCCAGATTGACCCTGGACCCCCTTATGGCCGCCCTGGTCGCCATGCTGCCATGGGGGTTACTCACCCTCTTCCTCTCCCGGATTTTGCCAGCGTCTGCTGGGGGCGCGCACACTGGCGAACGGGCCTACGACGAGAACGAGCCCTCCTCCTATCGCACGGCGCTCGTTATCCTGCTGGTCGCCGTGGTGATCATGATAGCGTGGCTCTACAAGGCCGGGCTGCACCCCTTGTACGGATGTGTTTTCGTGGCAGCAGCCATGCTGATCTACTACGGCGTCACGCGCGTCGTGGCCCAGTGTGGCGTCTCAGTGACGACGTGCCCCATGATCGCGCCGGCGTTCATGACCACCACGTTCGGAGGGGCCAACATCTCAGCGCCCGGCATCGGGGCATTGTCGCAGAGCTGGAGCTGGGTGAGCGATATCCGCACCTCGGTTATGGCTTCCGCGGCACACGGCATGTATCTGGCCCGCAGGAAGACACGAGCCCTGTTCGCCCCAATGTTGCTGGCAGCGCTCATCACATTCGTGGTGGCCACGCTGGCTACGATCTGGCTGGGATATCGCGTCGGAGCGGCCAACATGCACGCATGGTTCTTCATTGATGGCCCAAAGCGCACCTTCGACTGGGGACTGCGCGAGATCGTTGCCGCCAAGCAGCCCCTGCCTGCCGCCTTCTCGTGGATGGCGGTGGGCGCCGCGATAATGGCCGTGCTCCTGGTCGCTCACCGCGCCCTGTACTGGTGGCCCATCCATCCGGTGGGGTTCATCATCTGCTCGATCTGGTGGACGGACGTTCTGTGGCTTACGATCTTCCTGGCGTGGCTGATGAAGCTGATAGTTGTGCAAGTGGGCGGCAACAGGCTCCTGCGCAAGGCCCGGCGCTTCTTCCTGGGCATGATTCTCGGACAGTTCAGCGTGGCGGGCGTGTGGGCCATATACGACACGCTCACGGGGACCGTCGGGCACGGCATACTCTGGATATAGCCGACACGGGGTTCACTTGAGCCTAATCAGGTACTGGCTGCCCGTTTGGGTCTCGAATGTGATCCGGTCTCCCTCCACTGGCCAGACCGCGATGAGATGCCAGGATGACTGACTACTGATGACCGATTACTGATCACTGCACGCTGTCCAGACTGACCGTGCTACAGGTCTTCTGCGACTGGAGGGCAGCGGTGAACAGACGATGACTCAGGGCCGTCTCCTCGGGCGTGACACAGCCGGCGAACCTCTTGAGGGGCCTGCCGTGCGTCAGCTCGTACAGGAACGCCGCCCACATCTGCAGTATGGCGTCCGGGAACCCGAATTCGAAAATCCCACCTGAGATAGCCTTGAACGCCGCTTCGTAGCCCATATCAACCTGCTGCCAGGCCTGCTCGCCACCCGTGTACTCCAGGAGTTCCAGGAGCTTCGGATTCTTAAGGGAGAACCTGGCGGACGCCCTGGTACCCAGTATCTGTAGAGACCACGTGTTCTTTTCGCCGGGCGCTATGCGATGCGTCTTCATGATCCATGGGAAAGTCTCGCCGCTGGCGGCGTCAACGCACTCGCACAAGAGAGTCGCGTTGTCCCAGGTCTCGCACGGCACGATGTTCCCCTTGCCGTCGGGGCGCCTGGTCACGATGTTCGACAGGCAAGCGCGCACGTTCAGGGGTTTCCAGCCGGCACGGAACGGAACGTGGCACGCGTGCATGCCCAGGTCGCCCATGCAGCCGTACTCGCCGTTGATGGCGACCATCCGCTTCCAGTTGATGGGCTTGTCGGGATCGAGATCGCTCGAATGCAGGAAACTGCTGTTCACCTCGATGATCCTGCCGAACGCGCCGGCATCGATCATGTCGCCGATGCGCTGCACCCCCGGGTAGAACGGCATCTGAGAGCTGCACCGCACGAACACGTCAGGGTGCTCACCTATGCAGGAGAGAATGGCGTCGTTAGCCGGTTTGTCAATGCCGAACGGTTTCTCACCAAGCAGGTGCTTGCCGGCCTTGATGGTATCGCGGTAGAACTGTTTGTGCAGGTTGTGCGGCACGGCGCAGTAGACAGCCTCGACGGCCTCGGATGAGAGCAGCTCGCGGTAGTCGTCGGTTGCGAGGCCGATGGCGCTGAAGTTGTCCGTGTACCACTTGAGCAGGTTCTTGTTCTTGTCGCAGACGGCCACAATCTCCGGCCGCACGTCCATCTCCGTCAGATGGCTCCACCTTGCAGCGGCGCTTGCGAACTCGCGCCCCATCAGGCCACACCCGATGATTCCAAACCGGACCGTTCTCATGACTCAGGTTCCCCACTAAAAGGCAGTCGACTCGTGTGGGGAAAATAACACGCGGCGGGCGTTTCGTCAATCGGCTTCAGTCCGACAGCGACGCGCCCCGGGAGATGTGTATGTCTTTCGATGCCTGTGGCGGGGTGCCCGTCAGAGCCAGGGGAAGTCGTAGTGCTGCGCAAGCAGCTCCGGCACAGGCACCTCGCCTTGCGTGAGCTGCTCCATGAGCTGGAGGGCGTTCGCGGGGCCCTGGCCGCGGTAGTGATTGTTGGCGATCACGTAGATGCGCTCGACCTGCTCTGCGATCCTCTCGACGGCGCCCCGGATCTCATCAAGCTCTGAGGGCGAGTAAAGGTAATCGTATCGCTTGTCGCGGCCCGCGTCGTCGGCGAACCACGTCTTGGCGTTGCGCCCGTGCATGCGCAGGTAACCGACCTCGCCGAAGCCATAGCTCGTCAGAGGGATGTTCTGCCTCAAATGGGGCTGGTCGATGTTGCAGAAGCCCACGCCCATGTCCTTGATGAACCCGAGCGCCTCGTCGCAGATCCATTCGGAGCTTCGGACCTCGACCACAAGCGGCAGGTCGCCGAAGTCACTCACGAGCATTTTCAACCAGTCCTTGCTCTGATCACCGTACCGGAATGACCACGGAAACTGCACCACTATCGCGCCGAGCATGCCGGCGTCGGTGATCGGCGCAATGCTCGAGCGGAAAAGCTCCACGTCGCCGGCGCTCCATCGCTCCTCGCGCTCGTGGGTGAACCGTTGCCAGAGCTTTGCGGTAAAGCTGAAGTCGGCCCTGTCCTGCACGTCCCTGAGCCATGCCTTGCAATAGCTCGGTTTTGGCGGCCGGTAGAACGTGTTGTTAAGCTCCACGGTGTTGAAGTGGCCCGCGAGGAACTTCAGCCCGCGGAACCACTTCGGGGCGTCCTCGGGGTATACGATGCCCTTCCAGTCTGCGTAGGACCAGCCGGCCGGGCCGACGTAGAGCTCGGTGCTCCCTATCGTCATCTGTGACTTCGCCATGCTCGCTCCCCTGCGCCCGCAGAGCGCGATTGTGTCATCGCTGGCCGAGAAGACTCGGGCTCAGTCCTCATACGCATGACTCACCAGACCCAGTTCGTCGGCCACGTGGATGAAGGGAATGGCGCCGCGGAAGTTTCCCTCGTCGCCGATGGGGTACTCTCCCTTGCCCATCCTCGTCAAGAATCGCCACGCCCGCATCGCCTTCTCCACGCACGCCCGGTCGCCGAGCATGCGATAGGCTCCGGCGAGGCACTCCAGGCTGAGCATATACCGACCGTAGTCCCCTGTGTTCGCCACGTCGTCGGCGAAATTGAAGATGCCGCGGCGGAATATCTCTTTGGCCCGCTCGTCGCCGGTCGCCCGCCACCACTTGTAGAGGCCGGAGAAGATCGTCGCCCTGTAGAATCCTCCGCCGGTCAGTGAGCAGTTGCCGGGACCACCTTGTCGCCAGCGCGACCACCAGCCGCCGTTCTCCTTGTCCTGCCAGGCCTCGAGCATGTCCAGCACGTGCTCCGCAGCCCGCTTCACCTCCGCGTCGCTCGTCGCCTGATACAGCGCGCTGAACATCACCAGCGGCCACCCGGCCTCGCGCTCGTCGCAGAAACACATCAACCTGTCGGCGTACACCTGACGTGACAGGTGACGCCCGACAGCGCGGCTCACAAAGATCGCCTCCGGCTCGCCCGTCAGGTAGTAATAGAACAGGAAACCCTCTATCCACACGTGAGACGTCTGCGAAATCGCCGTCACGTGGTCGTACGAGTGCATGTGGATCCCCTCGTGCATCAGGGGGTCCGGGCTGTAGCGGATGAAGTCCACGTCCATTGTGTGATACGCCTGATCCCTGGCAGCGATGAAGCACGCCGGATCGCCTGTCCGCGCAAACTGAAGCAGCAGCGACATCACACGGTCGCCGTCGTTGTTGCCGCCGCTCGCCTTGTCAACGGGCGAGGTGGCCGACTTGAGCGAACTCTGAAGCCACGATTCAGCTTGCCCCTGCGCCGACTCAGGATAGTTCATCATGCTCGCACCGCCCCCCGCAAAGGTGCTGAACGCAAGACGGCATGCCATCTCGAAGTTCGGTCGGCTCGCCACTTCCGGCGGATAGATGTCACCAAACAAGCCCGTGCGCTGGAGCCACATCGGCTCAACCGCGCACACCAGCGGCTCTCGAAGCGCCTCGCACGTCCAGTCTATCTTCCGCTCCACGCCCGTGCCGCTGTGGAAAACGAAAAACATCTCGTGGCTCTTGCCCGACCCCTCCCCCACGTCAAGCACGCCGGCTCGATCGGGCCAAAGCGCGCTCTCCACCATGCCCCCCTTCACCTCCACGAGCTTCGGCGGAAGCTTGTTGAAGAGCCGCACAAACACCGTCACTCCGCGACCCCCGTCCGACACGTCCACCCAACCGTCCGGCCCCTCAAGATAGAAGACCTCCCGCGTCCCATCGGGCTCGTCCCGCACCACCTCGGTCACATCCATCGGGCAGAAGTTCGCCTCGTGGGGCGCAAAGCGAATCTGCATCGTCCGCCCACCGCCCTGGTCCACCAACTGGCAGCCGCTCCGGGACTCCTCCATCTCCATAGTCCCGGGATACAGTAACCTGTCCTCCCCCTTGTAGCTCAGAGCATGTCCAACTCCCTCGCGATCGTGCGGCCGCCGGCACCAGCCGTAGTACAGCGAACAATCACCGCGAAAACGATGCACGTAACAGTTGTAACCCGCAACCAACACCTCCGGCACGCCGCCCAGCGCCAGAGGCGTCTTGAGCCTGATGTCACGAATGCTCGAATACGGCGCCTGGAACAGCGACCCCCGCCCAGGGTTCACGAAACGCAGATCAACATGACGGCCCATGTTGTAGAAGCCATAGGTCACCTTAACGAACGGCGCCCCCGCAAACGCCTCCACGCGGACGTCGAAGTCCATGAACTCATCCCCATCCGCAGCCGTGTGCGCGCCCTTGATGCGGACCGTCGCCCGCAGAGGACCGTTCGACTCAACCGTAACCTCGGGCGAACCGGCAAGCCCGCTCTCATACACCTTGCCCTCGGGGGACGTAAGGAAGAACCCCCGCTCGCCTGAGGCGTCCATCATCTCGACCCCGCCGAGCCGAACGCTCTCGAACAACCGGAAGCTCTTCTTCGACAACTCGAACTCCAACTCGCCCGTCTTCACGCGCACCTTCTTGGCGTCTTCCTTCACGCTTACCGGCGCCGCCGGAGTCGCCGCCCGCCGCGGACCGCCATACTCGAGGCTATAGACCGTTGTCGTCTGTGGCTTCATCGAGACCTGAAAGTCCACACGAAGCCCCTTCACCGACCCGTCCGGCCACCTCGACAGATCCAACTCCGCCACCTGCGAGGGAACCTCCTGTCCGCCGGGGTCGAGCACCCGGACCTGATCAACGGACTGAAGCACCCCGGCTGGAAAAGGAACGCCCACAGTGACCGGGTAGTTCGACCGCTCGACCCCCAGGCGCTCAGTGACACGCAACTGAACACGACCGCTTGACGCCTTCATGACTCCACTCTCCTCTCCAGAGACCGTTCTGTTCTTACTGGATCACGACTTCACGCACGCCGACTTCGCCGCTCTCGACGGCAGCCTTTGTAATGTGGATTCGGAAGTACTTGGCCTCAACGGGCTCGGCCAGGTCAACGGTCATGAGCAGATCGGCGCCCTCCGTCGTCCTGAACAGATCGGTCCAGTTCTCCGCGTCCTTGCTCACCTGGACGGCAAACTCCGGCGGAACGCGGCCTTCAACCCAGAGTATCCTGACGCTCTTGACCTTCACCGCCTGCGGCCAGATTACGCACCACTCGGCGGGAATGGTGGGATGCCCTTCATCGTCCGTATCGTTTGTCCATGTGCTGAAGGCCTGACCGTCAACGGCTCCGCTGGGTGCGTGCATGTGACCTTGCTCACTGAAGATCTCTCCCTGCCAGGCGAGGTTGTCCGCGGTCTCGAGATGGTGCTCGTCTGCGAGGCGCTGCCACTCCGGCACCTCGGTCGGCGCGGGTGCAGTAGCCTCCTGAGCAGGCTCTTCCGCCTCCTGCGGCGGAAACACCGCCGAGTACTCAGGCCACTTGTAGACGAACGCACGCGGAGCCGTCCAGACGCCTGCACGACCTCGTTCGTCAATGGCGCGGACGCGCCAGAAGTACCGCCCCTGCCCTTCCGGCGCGGCCTGCATGGTGTATGTCAATGTCTCAACAGGCTCCGAGAGTTCCACGCGATCCTGCGGGCGGAACAGGCCCTCCCGGGCCACTTCAACGACATATCGCACGCCCTTCGCATCACCCGGCTGCCAGCCGAACGTCGGCCGGTCCTCCGTGATCGCCCCGTCCGGCACCGGCGAGAGCGAGGTCGGAGCGGCGGGCAATCCGAGCGAGCTCGCGAGCACGTCCCGCGAAGCGGGGATGAGCACCAGCCACGCCCCAAGCGCAGGCACCTTCGCCTTGTAGCGAAACTTGCGACCGCCCGGCAAGGTCAGCTTCTGCGCGGACGCCTTCCAGTCCCAGGCCCGATCATCGAAGACCATCGCTTCGGTGCCCTTCGGGAAAGCGATCGGCAGCGTCACGTCCAGCGGGTGCGGGACGTTGTCGAAGTTCGCCGCGTAGATACCGATGTACGGCTTGTAGGCGAACGTCTGAGCCATGCATTTGACGAACAGCTCGTCCGAGTTGCCGCTGTTCAGATAAGCAGGCACGACGGTGCCGGAGGTGACGAAGGCGTAGCAGATGCGCCGCACCAGCCCAAAGGCATCGTAGGGCGGGAAGCGGTGGTGGGGGTCCTTGATCCCGACCATGGTGATGTAGTCGCCGAAGTTGCAGTGCTCCTCTCCCGTCCAGCCGAACATGTCGCCGTAGAGGGGGTCCACGGTGCGCAGGCGCTTGGTGTGTCCGGCCCCGTCCACCCAGTCGCCGTAGAGACCCACCGGGTCGGACGTGAGCTCCGTGAGGGACTTGCGGCTGGTGATCTTCAGATCTCGTGGCTCGCTGGCGCCGGTCGGAAGAAGGCTGTAGCAGAAGAATCCGTGAAGGAACTCGTACGGCGCCCGGGCGCTGTAGCCGGTTCGCCACACCCCGTTCTCCGAGTTATAGATCATCTCGTCGCCGCGGAAGCCCGCACGGTAGTCGAACGGCTCGCCGTTGCCCCAGCGGTTGACCTGGCGGTCTCCAAGTGTCATGTCCTCTTCTGTACGGCTGAGTCTGTAGCGGTTGAAGTCTATGGCTATCTCCGGGTAACGCCTGCCGGTGGCTTGGGCACCCGGATACTGGAGTTGATACGTGTCACGCTCGATCACTTTGCCGTCGGGACCCAGGTCGTATGTAGGATCCCCGGTGAAGTGCTGCATCAGGATGTCGATCATGTCGCTCATCGGCTGCTTCCGCTGGAGGGCGGTGTCATAAAGAAGATGGCGAAGAGGCGGACCCCAGAAGTGCATTTCCTGTATGCGTCCGTCGTCGGGATCGTACTTCCTGACAAGATCGTGAGCGGCCTTCATTGCTTCGTAATAGTTGGTCGCCCACAGGTCCCCGTGCAATCCGTGCTCGGCCCAGCGTTCTCCATCATCGCCGAACCCTTGCCCCCTCGGGCCGCTCTGCTCGCACCTGAAGTTGTAGAAATCGGCGTAAGGCGCCAGGAAGCGGATGGGGGGCTCAAGGGTATTCTTCAGCTTCTCTACGTCGTAGAGGACCACGTCTGCACCGCGCGGGATCTGATCGTTGTAGATGACGGTTAGCCGGGACTGGGTTTCGGGGTTCTCGTCCACGTCTATGAATTTCGCCCACAGGTTGGTCTTCGCGGCGAACTCCCAGATCGTATAGAACTCCTGATGCGTCATGCCCCAGCCCAGCGTATTGTCTTCGCAGGCGCGTTTGACGGCCCACAGCGACTGCTCCGGCCCGCCGAGGGTCGGGATCACACACGGCATCCCCTTGCCGTTGATCACGCCAAGCAGCGCCAGATCATTGACGTACCGCCGCTCAGCGCTCCAGGGGTAGCCCTGTGCCCACACGTCGAAATCGAAGTAGACGCTGTTGGAATAGGCGGGCAGCGCGTGGCCTTGCGCCGGCCCAATCGAGACCTCGTCTATGCGTATGTCGAGCTTGGGTCCGACGCTCTCCAGCGCCGCGTCCGGCGTCACGCCTGTCGTCCAAACCGCGAGTTCGTTCTTCTTCGCGCGCAGCAGGCTCGATGGGATCAGCCAGCGTCCCTCGATGGTAGCCAGGGGCGGCCGCATGCCGGGTTTGCCCTTCACATTGTCGTAGCGGGTGTCCCCACCGAAGGCGAAGTACGGGAGCAGGCGCTTCCCGTTGATCTTCACGTTGAGCTGCGTGCCGTTGAACGGCGCATCGGCGAACGGGACGCGAAGGTCCAGGGACTCTTTGCCGGGCAGGTCGAAGCGGAAGACCTGCCGGCCGCCCGCGGCCAACTCCCCCACCTCCTTCACCAGCAGCGGCTGCCCGTCACGCAACGCCTTGCCCAAGTCCAGATCGACGCGGTCCGCGCGCTGCGCCTCGCCGATCGCGGCGCAGCCGACGGGGAGCAACAGGCAAACGACCAATGCCGACACCAGCGAACGCAGCCAGGAGCTTTGTGCGCCATGAATCCCCATTGTCAACTCCTCCTGATGGCAAGGACGTATTGAGGGTCGAGCGACGGATCAGCACTTGCCGGGATGTTAAGGCCTGTCGCACCGCTTGTCAATCGCCCTATTGCAGAACCCGCCGCGCGACAGCGCAGCCAGGTCAACGCGCACATTCTGACCACCTCCGGAAGGCGTTGAGAGCGGCTCAGGAGGCCATAAGAGCCAGCTTTGGGGCCAAACCGTTGATTTCAGCAGCGCGCCAATGTGAGAATGGTTGACAATACTGGGGTGGTTTTGTCTCCCATGGCCGTTCAGCTCTGCCGACGGCCCACAGGGTTAAAACAAGAGAGGATAGGCAATGGAATACGTGGCGTTGTTCGTCTGGCTGCTGTTATGCGTGACGCTGGGCGGCCTCATGCACACGATCCTCCAGACGCCTTTCAACTACAGGCTGATAAGGATTCTGGCGGCACCGGGCGTGACGCTCAGAAAGCTTGCCATGGCGGTCGTCGCGCTTGTCAGCGGCGCCACGGTAACGAAGGTGAACGTCTACAACATCTCTGACCGGGACATCGGCTTCCAGGGTCAGGGGGTCTCGAGCGTGTCGAATGTGCTCGTGCCGCTGGGACCGTTGTTCGCCTCCGCGGTGGTGCTGCAAATCGTCAACGCGATGCTCGGCAGCCCGGTCAGCTTTAACTACTCGCCGCCTCCCGTCCCGTCGCTGGATGCAGGCGGCGCGAAGGCGTTCCTGATGGGTATGTCGCCGCTGGTGTCAGGACTGGTCAAGCAGGGCCTCGTTGCCGACTGGGGGAGTCTCCGCTTCTACGTGCTGCTCGGGTGCGTGCTGAGCCTCTCCCTTGGGGCCTGCGTGTCATTCGAGAAGTTCCGCGAGGCCGTCCTGGGGTCACTGTTGCTGGTGGCGGCTCTTGCTGTGATCTGCGCATTGGCCGGTGTGCGATCCGGGTTGGGATCAACGGCTGTCAGTACGCTGGCCGAGAGCCCTGCTGCGCCCTTGGTGAGGTCCGTGCGCACGTTTCTGACCGGGACAACCGGCGTCGCGTTCATCATGATGCTATGCGGCATGATGGTGGCGATCGTGGTGGGGATCGTAGTCCGACTATATCAATTGATGATCTCAGCCGCGGGCGGCAAGTCGAACTCGGGCAGGCGCGAGAGCCGCGGCGAGAAGAGACAGGCTGCCTGAGCCCCGTTCGCGAATCCCGAAGCATCCGTCAACGCGACCACGGCGTGGTCCCCTCTTGTCCCTCGCCCTCGCCATATCCCAAGACCCCTCCCGGCGCCCATGCTTGACTTTCGGCGGGGCCTGTGCGACATTTTATTACTGCGTCCAGCTTGCTGTCCGTCCGTTCCGCGCCGCAGATGATGTGCGGCAAGAGAATAGTCCACTATGACCGACCGCAAAGACCCCCCATTCCAGTTCGCCTCATTCCAGCAGGCAGTGGAGTTCCTGGAGATCGCCATTGACTACGAGAAGCGCATAGCCTGGAAGTACACGGATAAGACCTTCGACCTGCGGCGGATGGATGAGCTGCTTGCGGAGTTGGGCGATCCTCACCGGCGGTTGCGCGTCATTCACATCGCCGGCACTAAGGGCAAGGGCACGACGGCGGCGCTGCTGGAGGCATGTCTTCGCGGGGCGGGCTACCGGACCGGACTGCATACCTCGCCGCACCTTGTGAGCGTATGCGAGCGGATGATCGTGGACGGCCAGGCGATCGCCGAGTCGGAGTTTTGCCGCCAGCTGGCCGACGTGCGCGGCTACATTGACCGCAAGCGGCGCGCGTCGAGGAACGATGCCCCGACCTACTTCGAGACGACGACGGCACTGGCTTTCAAGTACTTCCACGAGCAGAAGGTGGACTGGGCTGTTGTCGAGGTCGGCCTGGGCGGCAGGCTCGATTCCACTAATGTTCTTACGCCCCGGTGCTGTGTCATATCCCCCATAGGGTTCGACCACATGGACAAGCTGGGCGAGACGCTCGACAAGATCGCCGGGGAGAAGGCGGGCATCATCAAGCAAGGCGTGCCGGTGGTGCTGGCGAAGCAGCCCTATCCGGACGCGCTGCGCGTGCTCAGGGAGCGCGCCGACTCGCTCGGCTGCCCGCGCTGGGAGGTGGGGCGTGAAGTGAGCGTAGCCCGCATGGAGGCGCTGAGCGCGCCCGTGGACGATCCGGAGGCGCAGGTCGGGTGGCGGTTCAGCATCCGCACGCCCGAGCGTACATACGCGGGCCTCTTCACCCCCCTGCTGGGAGCGCATCAGGTGGAGAACTGCGCGACGGCGATTGCCGCGCTGGAGGTGCTGAGGGAAAGGGGCGAGCTTGAGGTCGAGCCTGACGACGTCGCGCGCGGCATCGCGGGGTGCCAATGGCCGGCCCGGGTGGAACTGCTGCAGCGGCGCCCGGCGCTGGTCCTGGACGCTGCTCACACGGTGGAGTCCATGGCAGCGCTTATGGCTGCGCTTCAGACACACTTCCCGGGGCGGGGGCTGCGATTCGTGTTTGGATGCTCGGCGGGCAAGAACCATCAGGCGATGCTCGGCTTGATGGCGCCGCGCTGCCAGAGCCTCATCGCGACTCAGGCCGATTCGCCCCGCGCCATCCCAGCCCCAGAGATAGCCGACGCCGCCAGGACGGCGGGGATCGGAGCCGTCAGGGCCGTCGCCGACCCACCCGAGGCCGTTAGGACGGCCCTGCGTGAGGCCGGGCCGGACGAGGTCGTGTGCGTCACCGGCTCATTCTTTGTCGCCGGCGAGGTCAGGCACGCGTGGGAGCAGGGAAAGCTGCTCAACTGACGTTATCGTCCTCGTCGTCGTAATCGCCCTTATCGACTGGTTCGCTACGATGGCCGGCGCAGAGGTGGATTCGCCCGTGGCACGCTGGGATACCTGTCCTGCCGCGATCGGTCCGTCGGCGGCCTCCGATTACGAGAACGAGAACGAGAACAAAAAGTATTTGACAGGCATCAGTGCGGCGCTTAACATGCTCCATTGACTGTCAAGAGGCTGCAAATGGCAAGCTCTTCAGGAAAGGAGGTGATGCGGCAGGCAAGCTCGGATGCGCGAATTGTTGATGGAACCTGCTTGGGTGTCGAACTGTGTTCCTGACTGTGAGAAGTGGACGGACAACTCTTTCAGTGCGGGGGAGGCAAAGAATGAGAACAGTCATCTTACTGGGATGTGTGTTGGTCATGCTGGGGTTGGTTGGCTGCGCCATGATTACTCCGAACACCGTCGTCGGGACGCCAACGACTGGGTGGCTGTATACGGAGATAAAGTATCCCCATCCGCGCACCGAGGTTGTGAACGACGGGATAGGATCCAAGCGCGGCGAGGCGATGATCAAGAATATCGTGGGCCTGGTTGCAATCGGTGATGCAAGCATTGAGACCGCGATGAAGAACGGCGGCATCACCAAGGTCTATACCGTTGACCACGACATGATGTCCATCCTCGGGGTCTACACCGAGTGGAAGACTGTCGTTACAGGTGAATAGTCGTGGACATTGCGCAAGAAGGGAGCCGTCACGGGCTCCCTTCTTGTTTCACTGTTTCCATAGACTCACGAAGGGTGAGAACCAATATAGACAGCGAAGACTTCAGCGTTATGGGCATCTACGCGCGGAAGATCATCACTGTCTACGGAGAATAGCCGACCCACTGGGGCGAGTCTTCAGGGCTCAGGAGAGGCCGCCCGCCAGGGCACTCGTGTGGCTTCCTGGCACAGGAGAAGGGCGCGGCGCGTTTCGGGCCGCCTGCTGTTGATCCGAACCGCCTGCTGGGCAGCGCTCGTAGCCTGCTGTAGCAGCACCTTCCTCCCCTCTTCGTCTGCCTGCGCCATCCTCAGAAGGCACTGAGCCCGGAACGTCCAGGCAG
>Ga0315274_10001952_pt1 | contig 31601 bp, 27 predicted proteins | sample YL17G02_20_MG_FD_203700 | JGI IMG/M metagenome (GOLD analysis project Ga0315274, IMG submission 203700) | Sediment microbial communities from Yellowstone Lake, YNP, Wyoming, USA - YL17G02_20 | ecosystem: Environmental > Aquatic > Freshwater > Lake > Sediment | place: USA: Wyoming | collected...
ATTCTCATAAAGAACCTGATATTCTTTTTGGAGAGGCTCATTGAAGAAGACCTCATTATTTGATACGGAAAGTTCGTTCAATTCCCCTTCGACTCCCAAGTAGAGAATAAAATAAGAAAGGGATGGCTTCATACCTTTCAATTTTGATCGAAAGCCACCCGGAAGGTAGTCCTGTCCGATGAGATCTAAAAAAGTAGTATGGGCATCGATATTGGAGATGACCACCTTCCCTGTCATCTCCTGACCATTCCTTAACCTCACACCGATCACCTTTTTCCCTTCAAGAAGGACCTCATCCACCTCTTCGCCGATTAAGATCTGCCCCCCCATCTTCCGAAAGGCTTCTCCCATCCGCAGGGGAAGCTCCTCCACCCTTCCCTCAACGCAAGAGACCCCGTAGGTGAAATAGGACATCTCAATGCCAGCCATCCCCACCACTGAGATCTCCTCAGCGGGAAGCAATGCATAAGAACTACGAATGGAAAGAAGGGTCTTCAATAAAGGATCGGAGACCCATTCATTGAGGAGCTCTCCATAGGTCTTACCTCTGTATTGTGAGAGGAGAGGATATTGTGAAGAAAAGGAGGAAGGTTCAAGCCAGTCAAGAGAGGAAGGAATCTGTGAAAATTCTTCAAAGATCTTTTCCAAGACAGCGTAGACCTGCTCAATCCCTTTCTTCTCATATGGAAAGAGAGAGGAGAGCTTCTCGATGTGGGTTTCGAGTTGGGAGGATTGGCTTACCTTCCGATCTGGGAAATGGTACTCCCTCGCAGGTTCAAGGGGGATGAAGCGGATTTGATCCAGGAGGTCCAGTTTCCTTAGAAGGTTCCACACCCTTCCCCCGCTCTGGGATTCACCCACCGACTGGACGGAGAGGTCGAAGGAAAACCCATCTCTTTGAAAGGAGGTACAGCAGCCGCCCACCTTTTGATTCCTCTCGATCATCAGGACTCTCAGGCCCTTTTGGGCGAGGAGACAACCACAGGTGAGGCCTGCCATTCCAGCTCCAATGATGATCACATCCGCATCAAACATAACTCGGACAGTATAACACAGCATTTCACCTTTAGTCGAATCCGAGAGGTAGCTGAAAACGCTCAATCGTTTTATAATGGGTCAGAAAGTGTGAAAAAAATCAAGCACATGGTTGAACCGGAAAGGACGGGTGGATTGGAGAAGCTTTAGAGCGCAACCTTTGTAAATTGAAGGACAGTGCCCCAAACTCGCCTAAACACATATCTTTATTGCCGTGGCGGGTTACCCCTAACCTCAACGAGCGCATTCTAAAGCTTTGGAAATCCACTTGCCCTTTCGGAACAAAGGTTGACGAAAGTAATTTTTTCACACCTTCTTCAGGCGAAATCTCATATGGACAACGACAGAAAATTCATCTCAGGTATTGAGCCACCAACGGACCGATCGGAGCCTGCCTGGTGGTTTGCATTCCTCGGGAATAAACTTCTCGTGTACTCGGAAGCATCTTCAGTCGGTATTCCGTGCCTTGCTGACTTTTCGGAGCTGGGATTGACGCCATTGGGTCAACACTACCTGGGCCGGCTCGATCACCGTCAGTGTTATGCCGTCGGAATCGCTGAGGGAGCCGTTCCTCCGGCGGGAATGGGCTTTGAGGGTTTACGCCAGGTATACGGTCGTTTAGAGGAAGACCTCTTCTGGATAGCGGCCCGGGCAGTGCAAATTGTAGATTGGGACAGGACACACCAGTTTTGCGGCCGATGTGGTGCTCCGCTGAAAACAAGCACGACCGAACGGGCCAAAGAATGTCCCCAATGTGGTCTGCTCCATTTTCCCCGCCTCTCCCCGGCAATTATTGTCCTTGTAGAGCGCGGACATGAACTGCTGTTGGCTCGGTCCCGCCACTTTTTGCCCGGCATCTACAGCGTTCTGGCAGGCTTTGTAGAGCCAGGCGAAACGCTGGAAGAGGCTGTTGTGCGCGAGGTAAAAGAGGAGGTGGGTTTGACCGTTAAAAACATCCAATACTTTGGCAGCCAACCCTGGCCTTTTCCTCATTCCCTCATGATCGGGTTTACGGGCACATACGCCAGCGGTGAAATCTCTCTGGATGATGCGGAGATCGAAGATGCCGGTTGGTTCACGGTCGACAGCTTACCTTCCCTGCCAAGTAAGATCAGTATTGCTCGCAAATTAATAGATGGGTTTGTTGAGAAGCAAGCGAAGCCTCTGCCTAAGTGACGTGTTATGATGTGACTCCTTGCCTCCAAAATGGGATTCCCACTTAAAAAATTCGTATCAATTTAGCCTTTTGAAAAGAGTTTCTTTTTTCATCTCGATAGACGGGGTTTTCTAACCCCGTCTTGGCGGGACAAGGATGTCCCGCCTATCGGATCCGGGGCTAATTCAGGGTTTTTCAAAGAACAAAAGTGTTACAAAAATTCAAGGTTTGTAGCAACCGGTGAAGATTACTTCTTGAAGTTATGATCTTCAATTTCAACCAGCCAACCAACATTTCAAACCCTAATGAATGAGACAGAGTTATTCGGATGATGCCCGACCGAAGATAATTGGCGGCACGGAATGCCTCTTGGTTCTCATAATTTTATGTGGTCTTTTTTCTTTGACACACAACTCCTTTTTCAATATATTAGACCCAACGTAACACTTTAGCTCTTTGAAAATCCCTCCCTGCCTCCCTTTTCCAAAGGGAGGAGATATTAGCTTCCCCCTTTGAAAAAGGGGGATAGAGGGGGATTTTATAGTGATTCTTCTAATTTTTTTGGCTTTTGAAATTCATTTTTCAAAAGGCTAAACTGATACAACCCAACGTAAAGTGAGTTCTTACCCGCTGACAGTGGCTTGGAAAAAAAGAGAAATTTCGGTTCCAGGGGGTGATCTCAGGTCACAGATAAAAAAAGATATAAAAGGGGGGGGGTAATGATGAGAAGAATAACTGCGGTTGCAAGTACTCTTCGTTTAATTTTTTTCTTAGGTTCATTAAAGAGGTATACGTCTTTCCGAAATCTGCTCAGTTTCGCTTTTCTCCTTTCCATGCTTTTTGAAGGGTCTGTTCCATTTATAGCTGATGCACTTGAGCTATTTCCATCAGCGTCAGGAAAATCAGCCAGGCCTCCGATTCTTGCAAAAGCAGAAAACAGATTGAAAAGGGAACGATGGTTTTGGACACAACGTTCCAATCCTGCTGGCGGCATCCCTGTGGAGGCGCATCGAAACGCTGTCCTAAAGGAATCTACCTCTGCAACCAAGGGGACACCAAATCGAGTCCTATGGGAATCGATCGGCCCAGGACCCATTGACAATGTCAAAATGTATGGAGCTGGAGATCTATCAGCGAGCGGGAGAGCTCTGGCAATTGCCATTCATCCAACGAATCCAGAGATTCTATTGTTGGGAGCAGCTCAAGGCGGTATCTGGCGTTCGACCAATGGAGGAAGGAATTTCGCCCCTGTGGGTGATGAACTGCCTTCACTGGCAATTAAGGTCATCCGCTTTGCCCCGAGTAACCCGGATATTGTCTATGCAGGTTCAGGAGAACCTCACTCAAAGACAAGCATCTTCGGCATGGGTGTCTACAGGTCTACGGATGGCGGGGAGACTTGGACGGTCCTTCCTTCTCATGGGTCGGGGTGGGATTTTCGTTATGTGGCGATCAGCGGATTGCAGATCGATCCAGGAGATCCGAATAAGGTATATGTGACGACCGCAAATATTTTGCCGGACCGCGTCAATCTGTTCCAACCTCCTCTTTCCACGCCGAAGACGGGTATTTTCAAATCAATCGACGGCGGTCAAACTTGGAGGTGCACTCAATACGCTGTCGATTACAGGGACTACATGTATCCAGAGTACGATCCCTACCCCGCCTCAGGCGTGGGTTTCATGGATTTGGAGCTATTCCTGGCAAATCCCTCAATCCTTTTTGCCACTGAAATGTCGGGCGGTATATATCGATCGATTGATTATGGTGAACATTGGCAACGAGTGACACCTGTTAAAAATCCGGGAGGGGTGGCTGATGCAGGCCCAGATTTCCCAGCACCTGTGCCCCATTTCAGCTATTACGATCCTCACGCATCCTTTTTCACAACCTATCCTGTATTGCCACGGGAAAAGACGGTCCCTGAGTTTAATCGTATTGAGATCAGCCTTGCACAGACGGGAACGGGTATTACTCAGGACTATCGAACCATGGTCCTCTATGCAGGCGTTGGCTCAGTGATTCAACTCGATCAAAACAGCAATGGGATCTATGACCCAGGTGCAGACCTACAAGCTGCGGTAGGACTTCTCTTCAAATCAACGGATGGGGGTCAAACGTGGAAATGGCTGGGCGATTGGTTAGATGGGGTCCCTAACTACTGTGATGCGTATGCCTCCAATGTAGGAGGCCATGCCTTCATGGATTGCCTTTATGACAACACGGTTGAAGTCAACCCCACGGATGCTAATGATGTGGTTGTAGGAGGCAACGCCAATTATAACCCCTACTGGCCTGATCCGATCAGCAATCCAACCCGGATGTTGACGATTCCATGGAGGGGAATGGTCTACCGCTCGGCAGACGGCGGTGCGACATGGGACGACACGACCCCTGCATGCGGCCAGTATGTTCTTGATACCACCCAGCCTCATTTGAACGGACTCCCCGTTTACACCTGTGTCGAAACACCTTCCGAGAGGATTATTCACCCAGACATCCACAGCGCGGCCTACGATTGGGAGAGAAGTCAGTTTTACGTGACGAGCGATGGCGGCCTCCATCGCTGTTCCGTGAACAAGAACGAGGTGACGGGTGAGACAAATTACAGCTGGGGAGGACTCAATAATAACCTTGCCACATTGCAATTCTTTAATTTTGGTTCCCATCCCACTGACCCGAATAGAATATTAGGGGGCATGCAGGACAATGCAGCGGCTTCTTGGAACGGCACGTTCTGGGATGCCTGGGATTTCTCAGGGAGCGATGGCAACGTAACCACCTTTGATCCCAAGGAGCCTCACCACATTTATATCGGCTGGCAGTATGCCCTTTCTCGAAACGACAATGGGGGAGACAACGATCCAACTCATTGGAAGACCCTATTTGATTCCTCTATTGGCCAAAATGACAACTTACCCTTTGTGACGGTCTTTGAGATTGACCCGGTGGAGACCAATATCATTTATGTGGGGAGTGATACAGGCCTTTACCGATCTAATGACAGAGGGGATCACTGGCAGCCGCGTTTAAACGAGATCCCGACGCACGGAGAGGTTACCTCCATCTCTGTATCGCCAAGAGACCATAACCAGGTTTGGGTTGGAACGAGCAAAGGAAGAGTTTACCTCTTCGATTTAAAAAAAGGAGAGATTTACGATCGGACAGGAGATAAATTCCCAAACCGGTGGGTTTCGAGCATCAAAACCTCTCCAAACCGCAAAGGCACGGTGATCGTCACCTTTAGTGGTTACGACTCGAATTCAAAAGACAGTTCTATCGCTGGAAATGGGCATGTGGGTAAAATCTTCATGAGCTACAATTTCGGGAAAAGGTGGACAAATATCAGCGGCAATCTCAAGGAGAAGAACGGTCTTGATATTCCCCTCTCCGCTCTCGTCATCGATCCAGAGGACGAAAGGCGGATGTGGATTGGCACAGACACGGGTGTTTACCGAACAGTGAATCGAGGTCGAACCTGGGAATCTTACCGGGGGAATATGCCTCTTGTTGCGATTATGGCGTTGGAATACAATCTGAATACCGGCTATTTGATGGCAGCCACCTTTGGACGCAGCATCTGGCGGACGATTGTAACCCCAAACAGATAGGAGTGAAGAAAATTGACCAAAAAGGAGGTTCTCAAATGAGTAAGAAAGTGATTTGGATAGTAGGCTTTATCTGTTTTATCTTTGTGGTTCCTCTGACAGGGTATGCAGAAGACGAACTCGCTGTTAGTGGGGCGGCAGCATCCATCACGTCCTCAAAGATTGAGCGCTTCAAGGCTGCCCTGGTTAAGAAAGGGTTCGAAGTAGAGGAGTGGGAAGATTCGTTCGGGAATGTAGATATTGCCAATTTAGTTTGTAAAGGATTGATGGTGATAGGCTATGGCAACAACGCCGATGCGCCCTATATGGTGTTTAGACAGGAAATGGAAGCACCGCAGCCGATAGGCAAGATCAAGGTTCCTCGACTATTCCAGCTTCGTCCGGATGAGGCTATTGTCTTTATTGGACGAACACCTCCCCCTGTCGCTTACTTCAGCTACCGGAGTTATGTGATCGATCACGTTTACGAGGATGCGTTGGGGGAAAAGGAGGCGAAGAGGGTATTCACAAGCCTTGGTGATACACTGAATAACCGGACGATCAAGACGGTAGGGCCAGACCCGTTCAAACGTGATGTTCTCATTGTGATCACAGCAGACAGGGGGACTGACGCGAGAGTGAGAGCTGCCGCAAGATCAGCCGGGATTCCGTCTGGCCTCATCAATACTGATGTCATCCCTTCATCTGTGGTGAAGATGGGCATCGATAAGGACCCAATGCCCCCTAGTGGTCCCCCTAAGGAGTTCGACCTCTTTCTTTTCATACACCGAATATTCCTTAACGAGGGGCCCAAGTGTGAGGAGGGATCTCAGTGTGAGTACGAACAGTATCTGCAGAATCCTTACGCTCGGGTGCTCCACCTAACTCAAGATCCTCAAACAGTGAAACTCGATCCGTTCCCTATGCCAAAGATTTTGAAGCGAGGTACTGGTTCAACAGAGGTCGATCTGTTCCCCTCTCTTGAGAACCTGCGGCAGGCCATCCTGAACAGCTATCCGGGTTATACGGCAACCGAGTACAAGACCCGCATCTGGCTCAACGAATGGATAGATGGTATCCAGAGAAAAGAAAATCTCCTCGGGGAAAACCGCGACACGAGCTATCTTTGTAGCGAGAACTTCAAAATTCAGGACTCAAGCGACGAGTTCCTGATCATCTATGGCGTCAACCACGAGGCATGGGGAAAGGCAACATACTCCAACTTCAGCGTTTACCATGATGGAAAGAAACTGGGGATCGTCGGGAAGCAAAGTCGCGATTTGGCAGAAAGTGCCTATGACTATATCCCCAAAGACCCGGACGATCCCTCCCATGACCCGAATGCTCAATATCTGTATGCATGGAAAGTTGCGAGGGCTTGCAATCAAAATGATCAGAAGTGCCTCCAAGTTAAGCTCCCCGGCAGGGTACTGCCTTGCCAGCACGTGGATCTGAATGAAGATCTCTTCGTGGCGTTTCGCGCCTACCTTGAACCCAAGACGAAGGTGGGTCCATACTGGTATGAGCTCCTTTACGACCGGGTGATCAAGTTCAGTAAGAATAAATAACTTAAGGGTTCACTGGGTGGGGGGTCAGGTCTCAACATATGACAGGAGCTTTGGGACTACATTGTTACGAAAGAAAAGGCGACAAAGTAATCCAGAATCAGGAAATGTTGAATGTTGAGACCTGACCCCATTAACTACTGTGGCGCATAGCGAATCAATTTTTAATATATGAAAGGAACTAACGCTCTGCGCTATGCTCTATGCCCTATGCGTTTTTTTCAAACTATCGTCTCCAACAATCCTTCGACCAATGATCGAGCCTCTTCCTCAGCCAAGCAGTATTTCATTTCCGTGAATCCCTTTCTGAAATGGGAGATCTCTTTGGACACCGGTCGATCGTGCAAGATCACCTGACTCATATATTCTGCCAGTTGACCGAAATCATCCTCCTTCATTCCGAACCGAGTCATCTCTTGAACCCCCATCCTTAGGCAACTCGCCGTCGTGAAGGCCTCATCATCCGGTGCACTCTGATAGTTGACAATGATGTTATTCTCCTCGAGCCGATTGGCCATCAGAGGCCCTTTCCCATAGCTCACCCGGACAATCACCTGGTGAGTCTCTGTATGTCCAATCTGTGGATCTCCCTCCACCATGAGCCCTTGATTCTTAAGCGAACGTGCAAAGGCTTTCGCATTGGAGATCACTGCCTTTTGATAATCCGATTTGTAGGCATTCATCTCGTAGGCAGCCAGGAGAAGGCCTGTCAATGTTCCCAAATGATGATTGCTGACACTTCCCGGAAAGACCCTACGAACAATGGCTTCCCAGAGTTCTTCGTACTCCGTCCCTTCTGACATGTTGCTGGCAATCATTCCCCTCTGGGGCCCGAAAAAAGTTTTATGTGTGGAGCCCGTCACGATATCCGCTCCTTCCTGGAAGGGCTCTTGAAAATAGGGTCCGATCAATCCCAAAACATGGGCCATATCATAGAGAATGATCGGCCTTGGATTCATCGTTGCAATCATTTCGGCAATCTCTTTCAACGGCTCTTTGTAGATCACCATGCTCTTGCCGAGAATGATCAATTCGGGTTTGTGTTCCTCCAAGAGCTCTTTTGTTTTTGATAAATCGATCTGGTAGGGATTCTCTTTCAGCACTGGGAAAGGGATGGCCGCTGGCCTCTCAGTCAGCGGATTATTAGCAACGAGGTCTTTCAATGCGCCCATGGGTTGTGCGCTGAGATGACCGCCTCTTCCAAGATGATGGTTCATCACCTTTCTGATCCGGCGAGGTTCGCTTCTTCGATCCAACCGATTAAGGTAATCCACCAACCCACTGAACACAGCAGTATTGGCCATCTGGCCACTGATGACCCTCATCTCGACTTCTGAGCATCCTATAAAGCGCCGAAGTTCATCGCATAGAAGGACCTCGACCTCTCCGATCAACTTCGTCCCTTGATAATAAAAGACATCACTTTCCCCAAGTGCCTTGAGCAAACGATGCTCTGCATATCGGCCCGATGGATCGGCAATCGTAAGGAGTCTGACAAGAAGAGAGGGAGTTGTCTCCGAAGGGATAAGGTTGATCGTCTCCCTCTGTCTCCAATGGGTATTCTGGACCACAAGAGTGACCAGCCTTTCGGTTAAATCCTTTAAGTTGCCTTTCAGCACTTCTTTTTTCTTCACTTCCTGAATCAGGATAGGATGGGCGTAAGGCGGTGCCTCCCCTGACAGATGCCTCTCTACGATCACCCCTTCAAGGGTCTTCCCCCGGCGCTTAACTTCTATTTTTTGCCCTTCCTTCAAATCTGCATCAATATAGGCTAATGCGATGGATCTCATCTTCTTTTCGTCTGTCGGTTCAGACAGAATTCCCCGATCAGTAAATATCCAGTAGGGAACCATCGTGCCACTGGTTACGTGACCTGCAAGTTCTCCATTTATAAAAACCTCATAGCCTTGCCTCGCAATTCCCTGACCGGTGATAGCGATTGAAAAAATCTTTTTAGGAACGACTTGCTTCTCCTCTGGGGACAAATGTTTTCCACTCTCCCTTGCTGTGACTTCCTCGAATTGGATTCTCAAAGCCTCCTTTCCGATGAATTCTCCTTTTAGAGAAGAGAAACTCATTGCCAATCTTGCTGCGGAAGGAACTGCGTAAATAGGTATCTCTTTCCCCTGTGCATCGAGCCCCAACTCATGACCATAGAGGGGAAGACCTGCTTCCAATCTCAAAGTATCCCTTGCTCCTAAACCAACGGGGACAATTCCTTCCTCCTTTCCAACGGCAAGAATCTTCTCCCATATCAGTCCCGCCTTCTCCCCTGACAAAAAGAGTTCGAAGCAGATGGGTTCGCCCGTATAACCCGTTCTTGAGATCGTGACATAGACGTGCCCCCCTTCTATTTCACAAACTTTTAAACGATTTCTCCAGGGGTCAGGGAGTTTCGTGTAATCTTCCAGAAGGATCTTTTCTAACACCCTTTTTGCGTGAGGACCTTGAAGTGCGATCATGCCGATTTCATCCGTTTTATCCTCGATGATGACATCTTTGAATCGTGTCTTATGATTCAAAAACCAATCCCAGTCTTTCTCTTTATTGGCTGCATTCACAACAAGGAGGTAATTTGCCCCAAGAGACGGGTCTCCTTCTTCCAATTGGTAGAGGTAGGCATCGTCAATCGCCCCACCTTTCTCGTTCTGGATCAGGGTGTATTGAGCCACGCCGGGTTCAAGAGCTAAGACACTGTTCGTTAACACATACTGTAGAAAAGGGATAGCCCCTTCGCCATGAACCAAAAAACGTCCCATATGGGAGATATCGAAGAGACCTCCATATTTCCTTGTACTCAGATGTTCTTCGAGGATGCCTTTTTGATAAGCCACAGGCATTTCCCACCCCACAAACTCCACCATTTGCCCACCATGTTCCTTATGCCATGAATAGAGCGGCGTTCTCTTTAAATCCTTTGACATGCTTCAACTCCTTCTATTTCCATAATATTGCCTCTTTTTAACATATTCCACGCACTTTTTCATGATGAATACGTTTCCCTGGCAGGCACTGCGTAAAAGTTCTGATGTTTGCAGAATACGGGGGCATTTGGAGAGAATGGAATACTAACTTTTAACGAAGAGTTAAGATAAGACCATATGGTCAGAAATTAAAAAAGAATCGTTGGAAGGACTGTCGATAGCACCTACTAATATTCACTCTGAGTTAGCCATGGGAGGTAATGATTACGGAAGGAAATATCAGAGATTTGTGATGGAAGGGATGTCCGGGAAGATTCCAACCCCCTGGAGAGAGGAACAGGACACGGGATTGTAAGGGCGAGTGAATTTATGGAAAAGGCCAGAGAACAATATATCGGATCCCTTTTCCATCAGTACAAAAACTCCGACAAAGTGTGATCATTTCACTTCAAAACTTTTCTTATTATTGTATCTTAACGAAGTTTCCCCCGTTTACATCATTCAATTCATGGATAACAAGACTCCTGACCTGTCCAGATGAATTGGCGACAAAAGTGACGTCCATCTCCGTCCCCGGCCAGTCAGATATGGCCCATACGAATGTATCGCCGCTGTACCGAGTGAGGAGACCTTCAATCATTTCGGGACCCAGGAAAAGGACGAGTGAAGAACCCTCCTTTTTAACAACCGCCTTTCCATAGGCTCGATTCTTGTAAACCCCAACGTATCTGCTGATGGAAGTGGCCTGCTCTATCGAGGAGCCCGCAGGCGCTCTCATCGTTTTCTCAGGCTTCCTGTCAAGCAAAGTAAGTGGAGATGAGACCCCGGAGGGAGGCAGATCGAAGTAGAGTTCGTAAAACTTCGTGAACATATCCTTATGGGCAGTATGGCCTACGCTGTTTGTGAGGACGACCATCCCGATATTCACCCCGGGAATAAAGCCGACAAGAGATTTCATTACATGGGTGCTGCCTGTATGCCATAGGTAAGGGTAGGGGGAACGTCCTTCATATACTATGCCCATGGCGTATAGGCTACTTGCGGAGCCTGTACTCTCAAAAAGCGTTCTCGGTGAGTGGATATACTGCATGGTATCAGCTTTCAGCAGGGTATTTCCCTCGAAGGTGCCGTTTCCCAGATGGAGGCGTATCCATTTGACCATATCGAAGACATTCGAACGGATATCCCCGGCTGGGCCCACCCTCATTAACCATTGACTGTATCGCCAGTCGGAGGGCTGAGGCCATGGAGTTCCGTCTTCAAGCTTCAGATGGCCGACTGCAATATTGCTCCAGATACTTGTGTCTGTCTGACCGGCTGCGGTCTGCGTCATGCCGAGGGGGGTAAAGATCCGGTCTCTTACAACGGTAGACCATGGAGATCCGGTTTTCGTCTCGATCAATTTTCCCAACCAGATATAGAGGATGTTCTGATAGGCAAAGGAGGTTCTGAAGCTCGTGACGGGTTCCACATACCGGAGTGCCTTCATTACGTCCTCGACAGGATAACCGAGGGTCCACATCCCATCAAGGCTGTAACCTGGCATCCCGCTTCTGTGACACATAAGATCTTCAATTTCGAATTCCTTTGTCACCCAGGACTCGTGCATCTTAAAGTCGGAGAGGTGATTGGTGACCTTATCCGTCCAGTTCATCTCTCCTTCGTCCACAAGCATGCCGGCAACAGCTGTTCCAAAGGCCTTGCTGTTCGATCCTATCTCAAAGACCGTATTCTCATCGACAGGATCAGCGAATCCATATTTTTTAACCCCGAACCCCTTTGCATATATTATCTGGTCGTCCTTGACAATTGCGATTGCCATCCCCGGGACCTTCTGTTCTTTCATCTGGCCATCGGCATATGCTTCAAGCTCGGTTAAGACGTCCCGGATCTCTTTGGCCTCGAAACGTGGTGCGATAATACATGCAACGACAGCAAGAAAAAAAATGACATACCGGTATAAGGAGTAAAGATTGGTACGTCTCAAGGAATGTGTTTTCATGGCCATGATACCCTCCTCATGCTTTCATCTGATCTTCAACACTTTAGATTGTTACTGACCTTCCAACGCTTTTCCGTTCAATCCAGCTTTTTGATAGTTAGCCCAGTTTTTCCTCCTTTCTGGCGTCCGTGATGATTGACGCGCAAGACTCGCTTTTAAGTACTTCCCTCTGGAAAGAGATGGTCTTACTACGATTTGGTGAGTCAATCATACCAAAAGTGATGATTGTGTCAATACCAAGAATGATGTGGTGATAATTATCTTTGTCAGGTTCGGCAGGTTCTTGGTAGTGGGAGATAAAGATCATGGATTTCCATTTGTACTGTTGCATGCTGGGAGAAAAATGAAAAAACAATACTTCTGGAAGAAAGAGTTTTCAAGGGGATTGTTTAGTTCACCTACAAATCATTGATCTGAGGCAACTCTTGAGGTCAACGATTACGGATGGAAATGTGTACGAAAAAGGCAAAGCTTTATTTGACTCTACCCTTGTTATGATTTAATTTAGCAACTTTTCTTCTGTTCTCCTCTCTTTTGCTCTCCCATTCTCTAGATACCCGTTCAAGAACTATCTTATTCCCTTATCCATTAGTCTTTGCAGAATCCGTAGGGGTCGCCCATCCCGGTCTTCTTGCATATATGCCATGAAGCATTCCAACAGCACGGAGTGCAGTCGTCCAAAATGCCTACACTATTGCCAAGACAGTTCGTCCACTGAATGGTATCCGAAACCTGCCCCCAATGATAAAGTGCTCCTTTCATGCAAGATGGACAATACCCACCGGTGTCCCATGTATACGAACCTCCCGGTGGTATGGTTGCCTCTTCATGTTCGTGAATAAAAAGCAGACGATGATCCCACAATTTCATCTTGCACGTTTTGTCTGTAGGGTTTCGGACTGTCACTTCCCAAGCATTGGCGATAGATATTGAACCTAACAATAACAAAGAAACCATGATCGCCATCAAAATCCTGTTCATCCTTTGAAGTTTAAACATGTCATCCCCCTTTCGTAAAGTGGTTTTGACAAAAATTGAGCAATTCACATGCCAATCATGAAACCTCTTAAAATCAATCCGTTTATGTCTATATTTCCATAAAAGAATTCAAAAAGTGCCAACATTATGGGCAAATACTAACTTTTTGGTTAGTATGAGCTATTCCTGTTTCCAGCAACGGAACAAAAATATAGAAAACTCGTGAGATTGTCAATCATTTTTGTTGAATCCACGTAACAGAAGACGCATCATTGGTGATTTGTTGGCTCCAGTGCCGTGCGTATTTCGAGTTGAAAGTGAGTATCGAAGAATTGCCTAGAAAAAACTTTGTTACAGGAAGGAATCCTCGGGAAAGGTGGGCTCGAAGTACACCTACAAATGTTTAGTCTGCCATAATTTTTAGAAACAAGAATTACGGATGGAAATATCCACGTGGCAAGGTTGTAAGGTTAGTCAGGGACAACTGGGAACCGACAATTTGAAAATACTCCTAAATGATTTAACCGTCAATGGGAAAATGTCCTTGAAACTTAAGTGAATCTCGATCTCAGTGAAGCTCCCCGCGCTGCCGCGCGGGGCATCCTGGCCAAGGCGAGTGAATCAGCCCAAGCGAGAGGATCGTTCCCAGTCCTGCGCCACAATTCGCAGAATGTCACGGGCACGGTCTGAATACAGCGCGATGGACTGAAAATCGGGGCTGCACCGAATTTTCTGCATTAACAGGCCGTCCGTGTCGAACCATCGGGGTAAAATACCGCCCATGGAGTACCCTCTTGCCCGAAGGGTATGTACCGCCGATGCCACCGCCGGGGTATCCAGTTTAAGCCATGTCTGCAATACCACGACGTTTCTGCTGAGCGCGTCCCGCTCAATTTCGGCCAAACGGGATTCCAGGTCCTCACCCGCATGGTGTATGGCTATCCTCGCCACCTGTGCAAAGTCGAAAACCTGCAAGCTGAGTTCGGAGCACACGGCCTCGGGGCCATGCTCTTCCACCGGAACCAAGGTCCTCTTGTCGTCCAAAGCCGAGTACAGGAAGCGCAGTTCATCCTCGTACGCGCGAGGAAGAAAGACAGTGTGGGGCTTCGGTTTGAAGCACCGGAATTGGAGGAGCGTTGCCACCCTGCCCGATGCTGACTTTTCCTTTGAATATGCGCTCTCAGGCATCAGGGACAACTCAAGAGCAGTTTCAACAAAACCCATCCTGACGCTCATCTTCTGGATGTGAAGATGGATGCAGGCCGGTTCACCGAATACCTCTTCTATTCCAAGCCTCGGAACCAGCTCACTCATCAAGTATTCGACTATCCTATCCGTTATTCGCAGGGACCGGTACTCCTTCAGAACCAAACCCGCAGCCCACTCATAGGTCGATTCGCACGGAGCCGACCTCACCAGGTTGTGCGCGCCCACAATCTGACCGTCCGAGGTCCGGGCTACCACAGAACGGCACTCACCTGTATGGTTTGCCCGTGTCAGTCTCTCGGGATCATAGTAAAGTCTGATTGGATAATCGTTTCCGTAAACCGCCTCAAAAAGCCGAACGATCCCATGGGCATCTGCAGGACGAAATAGGTCAACCGTATATTGGACATCCGAATGGTGGGTCTTGTTCTTCACCTTTTGCTGCACAGGTCTGGCGGTGAGGTGGTTAAGTCTCGCTTCCAGTACTTGGACCGTAGAGGATTTCTTTTTGATTTGATAAGAACTCGCTTTGGAATGAGTTAAACATACAAAAAAGGGAGTTATATGTCAAGAAGAAAAAACCATAGAAGAAAAAAACCATAAGATATGGGGTGTTTTTTCAAGGGAGCCTGGGGAGACCGGGACAAAAGCTTTTGGAGTGGGATTAGGGTGACCAAAGACAGGACATTCATCCTCTCCAGCCGACAGAAAGGGGTTTTTACCCACTATTCTAGAATGCGCAAGGCATGGCACCGAGAAAGGGAGGAAGGAGATTGGGAAGGAAGGAAAGGATCACCGAGGATTACCGATTCAAATCAGGCATACTTTAACAAAGTGTTGGGTCGTGTACTTCAGGAAGGAAGAGGTATCTGAACAAGAAAGGATACGGGGATGACCTCGGTCTGCCAATCCGAATCAACCCTAAAATACTGTTGTGTAAATTGATGTGACCCCAGCGCGAAAATGAGTGATTTTCTGTGGGACTATTGATAGGCAAAAACAGAGTGTGTACAACCCTTGCATAACTAAAAATTAGAATAATTTGCTCTCACTTTCATCTCTCAAACTCTTTCACAAGCCTCCTCGCATATTCCTGACATCTCTTTTCAACTTCCTTATCACTTTCACCATCCACCCGCAGGATACCCTCGACCACCTTCATCCCGTGGTGAAATCCCAAGGCTATCTCAAGCATCTTCAGGCAATCCTTACCATCTCTGTTTGTCCCACCAGATGTGAAGATACCCGCCACTTTCCCCTTCAATTTTCCACCACTGTAATGCACGATAGACTCATCAATCACCTTTTTTACTTGCCATGCCACGTTGGAAAAATAGGTAGGTGAGCCAAGAACGATGCTGTCATAATTGGGGAGAAGAGAAACGTCAAACCTCCCTACATCGTCTAACGTAACATTCACAGCACTTGACTTCATGGCCTCGGCTATCGCCTTCGCCATCTTCTTGGTGTTCCCACTCCCGCTATAATAAAGAATCAACACCTTTTTTGAAGACATCTTGCACCTCCAAAATTTTTATTTTTCCCTTCCAATCTATTAAATCAGGAGCAGAATGTCAATAAGAATTGGCCTCCAGGGCCCTTCCCCCGAAATTTTCAGTGAAGTGATCGAGAATTTGGAGGAAGGCACGGTCACGAGAAGCAAAAAATAAATACTTTATTACAATTGCCCATGCCTTCTCTTCCCAATTACGGGTTTTTTTATTTTTCCAAAACTGTTAATTTAGAGGTTACGTTCTTCTTGAAATGGACTGCCGGGGTGGGGGCGGCCCCCCATCTTAAAGAGAGATGTGAAAAAAGAGGGACGGCCGGTATCGCTCCGATCTATTCACCGATGATCTTGACGAGAACCCTCTTTCTTCGCCTGCCGTCAAACTCCCCGTAAAAAATCTGTTCCCACGGACCAAAATCGAGCTTCCCTTTGGTGACCGCCACCGCCACTTCCCGACCCATCACCTGTCGCTTCAAATGGGCATCGGCATTATCCTCGCTGACATTGTGACGATATTGAGAGATGGGTTGATGGGGAGCAAGCTTCTCCAACCAGACATCAAAGTCATGATGAAGTCCGGGTTCATCGTCGTTAATAAAAACAGAAGCAGTGATATGCATCGCATTGACAAGCATGAGCCCCTCTTGAATGTTACTCTCCCTAAGGCATTCTTCAATCTTTGGGGTAATATTGATAAACGCCCTCCGAGTCGGGACTTCAAACCACAATTCTTTTCGATAGCTCTTCATAGGTCTTCCCTTTTGATTGAGCGGGGAGATGTCTTTATTTGATATAATACCCTGAGACTCTCCATTTCCCGTCTTTATCTAACATCGGAGTGATCGTTTCGATCGCTGACTTCTTGTTCTCAAACGCTGTTTCGTACTGAATGACTACGTATTCCCCATCGGGAGCACCAGGCAGAGTCTTCGTATATTGCTTCGACTTGAGCTTCCTTACCACCACTTTCCCGAGAGGGACTTTGACAGCTTTCACCGTGTTCTGCCATTGCTCTTTAGTCACTGCGGCCTTGAATAAACCAGCCGCCTGGTTCCAGCTTTCAGCGTAATTTCCTTCATCCACCAAGGACAACCATGCCCCGGCTGCCGTGACGGCCGCTTTCTCAACAACCTCATTTGCCTGTAGGGCACCCGTGAAGATAATGCCACTCAACATAATGAATACTAAAATTACACTCTTTCTTTTTACCATCACCGTCCCCTTTCTTCATCATCCTTATTCTATTTACTCCAACCTCCCCTCCAGTCGGAGTTGAGTGATGATACCCATAATCTGTGGGAGAGCTTCTAAGGCTGCCTTTTCACCCTCAAGGATCGCCTCGTGCCTTTTTGAAAAATCAGTCGACCCAATATGTCCTACCTTCGGCTTGATGACCACATCCGCATTGCAAAGTTGGATGGATGCCAGTTTCGAATACATGACATTGAGAGATTGCAGAATCGTCTCTATTGTATTTTCAGGCTGGGTCCGCTCCACTCCTGTGGAAATATCCACTGCAATGACGATATCCGCACCAAATCTTTTTGCGGCATCCACTGCCACCGGACTGACCACACCTCCGTCGACATACATTTTATCAACAATTTTCACGGGCCTGAATATACCTGGAATGGAGCAACTCGCCCTCACGGCTTGCCCTGTATTCCCTTTTCCAAAAACCACCTCCTGCCCATCCTTGATCTCTGTCGCCACGGCATAAAAGGGAATTTTCAACTTCTCCATTGGGGTGTTTTTCAATGTCTTATTGATGAACTCTTCAAGTTTCTCTCCTTTGATAAATCCATTGTCTGGAATGGTGAGATCAAGAATATCTCCTTTCTCTATCGAAAAAGACATCTTCTGAAGTTGAAAGGCATTATAACCATAGGCATAAAGGCTTCCGACAGCACTGCCTACACTCGTTCCAACAATCATATGGATCGGGATTTTGTTAGACTCAAGAATCTTGAGCACCCCGATATGGGCAAAGCCTTTTGATACACCCGCACCAAGCACCAAGGCGATCTTTGCTGGTTTGGGTGGAGGTTGGACGACAGGAGGAGGTTGGACAATAGGTGGGGGAGCTTGACCGGGTTGAATTTCTTTAAGCGTGCATGAGCTAATCACCAGCATAAAAATTATGGGAATGCTGAATAATCGATTTGGACGGATTCGATCTCCCTTCATTTGCTCTTCCCCCCCCTGTTGCTTCTTAACGGTATTCCTGACACGGTACATTTTGGCCCAAGTTAACCTTAATATCGCATTGAATCGGCAGTTGGGTGTACTTCCAAACCTTTACCCCGTTGGAAAGTCCGCTATTTGTGGCGGAGATATGAGAAAAATGTTTATCATTGAAGGCGAGGTTAAAGTCATATCCTTCCTAACGGGGTGAACCAAGCGGATTTTCCCTAAGTTTTATGGGTAACCAGCGATGTCACCTGAGTGACCTCTTCAATAGGCTTGAAAATTGATTAGTAAAACGTTCAAGGTGCCGCCCTGCCTTCGCCGAAGCGGCTACGCGCAGGCAGGTGTAAAGGTTTCTCAGCACACCCAACTGCCTTTTGGAACTATTTTTGTGCAACTAATACAAACGCATTAAATCTCATTACACCCAACGGTATCGCCCCTCACCCTATCCCTCTCCCCAACGGGGAGAGGGGAGGGTGAGGGGGGCACAGTTATTAAATGTACTTTTGAGACATGACACTGGTGGGTTAACTCACTAACTTTTCCGTGCCCGACTTTAATGTTATTTTATTTGGATTGGACTGCCAGGGCCAAAGAACAGCATACACAACCCTACTGCCATCTCGTTTGTAGAAGAAAGATTGTTCAATTCGCACTCCCCCCAAACCATCAACGAATTCCTGAATTTCCGTCGGGAATTTTGCATTTTTCCCGGGTTCTTTAGCTGCTGGCCCAAAATGTTTTGTGAGTATCATGAGAAGCGACTCAATGTCATTTTTATCAATGACCGCTTCGAGGTACTCTGTGCCTTTAGAGTTAGGCCTGACCTCCACTCTTAAACTTGCTCTTATCTCTTCAATCATATTCATAACACTCTCTCCTTTTTTCCAGAAAATGAGGCTATCAATTGAGGATGATTTGAATGTTTTCGGCCAGTTTCCTTTGGCTCGCCCTCCCGATCATCCCCAATCCTTTAAGAAAACGACGATTGTCAATGGCCCGAAGTTCATCAATCATGATGTCCGATTTTTCCATAAGCCCAGCTTCCCCTTTTCGAAGGTGGACCCGAAGGATATTTGATTGAGCATGGATGTGGGTCGTTAATGGGCAAACAAGGGTAGAGGGATGACGGTTGTTAAGGAGATCAGTTTGAACGACAACGACTGGTCTTGTTTTCCCAGGTTCTGTTCCAAACCTTGGGCTCAAATCGGCAAGGTAAACATTCCCCTTTCTAATTTCCATTGGCTTCTCCAGGCAAATCCTCCTCGAATTTTTCAAATTCTTCTAAGACCGCCATGGAGTCAGCCGCCACGATATTTGATTCTCTGACCAATCTATTTTTGAGTAACCTGCGGGCAATGAGTTTATTATAAAAATGAATGGCTTCATTGATGTAAGCGTTTCGGGGACGCTTAACTTTCTTCAAAACCCGCTCGGTCTCTTCAAAGATTTCGTCTTGAACTTTAAGTGAAAGAATCTTAGACAATAAAGATAGACCTCCTTAAATGGTATCACTGTTAGTATATACCAATATATCTTTTCTTTCAAGAAATTCACAACAATTCTTATAAAACCTTTTTATGTTTGTGCAATGATGGAATTTTTGGGATTGATGTACTTTCAAACATCTGAGCGGCATGGAAGGAACTTCGGACGAAAGGGCCGGAGGCCACTGATTTGAATCCCATCTCTTCTCCTGTCTTTTTATACTCTTCAAACTCCTCGGGAGGAATATATCGGACGACTGGTAAACGATCAGCCCTGGGCTGAAGATATTGACCGATCGTTAGGAAATCACACCCCACTTCTCTCAAGTCAAGAAGTAGATCAAAAACCTCTTTCTCCGTCTCTCCGAGTCCCAGCATAAATCCTGATTTAGTAAAAAGATGGGGATAAAGTTCTTTTGATTTTTCTAACAAATTGAGTGACCTCTCGTAATGGGCTTGGGGACGAACCTCGGGATAAAGTCGTGGGACGGTTTCAATATTGTGATTCAGGACATCCGGAGATTCCCCTAAAACCGTAGTCAAAGAGGAGGGGTCCCCTTTAAAATCAGGAATCAATACCTCAACCTTTATCTTTCGATCCCCTGCTCGAATCGCCTGAATCGTTCTGCCAAAATGGGATGCCCCGCCATCGGGTAGATCATCCCGGGTCACTGAAGTAATCACCACATATTGAAGGCCCATCTTTTTGACAGCCTGAGCAATCTTCTCTGGTTCTCCTTTGTCAAGTGGAGAAGGCACCCCATGTTCGACGGAACAGAAACCACAGTTCCGTGTGCAAATCCTTCCCAGAATGAGAAGGGTTGCTGTTCCTTTTGAGAAACACTCTCCCAGATTCGGACAGCGGGCTTCTTCACAGACCGTATGAAGGTCTGACTCCTCCAAGATGGATCTGACCTTATGAATATCCTGAAGAGGAGGAATTCGTTTTTTAAGCCAAGGAGGTTTTCTTAAGTGCTCCATCTGTTTTACTAAAATTCCTAAAAAATTCCTCCCCTCCCCTGGCGGGAGGGGATGTTGGGGAGGGGGAAACAAGGTTTCGATTTTTTTCCACCCCCACCCGTCAAAGGGGGAGGAAAATTTAGAGGGACCGGAGTGGCCTTGGAAGATGGATGGCCATTCCCTCCACATCAAGAAATGCCTCTTTCAAGGCCTCTGAAAGGGTTGGATGGGCCTGAATCAGTTGGGCGACATCCTTTACTTTACCACCTTCCCTCATCATTGAAGATACGGTCGATATAAGAACACTAGCGTCTGGACCGATGATATGGACTCCCAGGATTTCATCCGTCTCTTGACTTGCGATCACTTTTATTAAACCTTCGGTCTCCCCAGAGATGACTGCTTTTGGATTGGAGCGGAATGGAAAACGACCAACTTTTATTCCTCCCCTTGCCTTAGCTTCCTTCTCGGTAAGCCCAATCGATGCGATCTCTGGATAGGTGAAGACGGAAAGAGGGATCGGACGATCTTCCCTCTTCCGATCGATTCCCATAACATTCTCTGCGGCAACCACTCCTTCTTCCATTGCCATATGAGCTAAAAGGACCCCTCCAATAGCATCCCCGATCGCATAAACATGGGGTGCGGTCGTCTCCATTCGATAGTTAACTCGAATACCTTCGGAGGAGATCTCAACACCTGCCTTTGAAAAATTGAGTTCCAAATTGGGAACTCTCCCCACGGCCAAAAGCACCTTCTCTGCCCAAATCTCCTCAATCCCTTGCGGGGTCCTTACGGCCAATTTTACTCCCTCTCCCTGCTGTTGCATGTCTTCGACCGAAGATTGGGTTAGAATTCTTACACCATCCCTTTCCATGAACCTTCTAAGATTCCGGACCAATTCTCCTTCCAGGCCAGGAAGAACACTTTCCAGAATTTCGACAATGGTTACCTTCGAACCCAATGTATTGAATAGCGTGGCAAACTCAACACCAATATAACCTCCACCAATGATGACGATTTCTTGAGGAATCTTTTTGATCTCCAATGCCTCGTCACTGGTGATGATCCTTTCGCCGTCTGGGAGAATATGAGAGAGGTTTTTTGATTTCGATCCTGGAGATAGGATGATCGCATCGGCCTCATAAGTCTCTTTTTTTCCATCTCCGTTAAAGAGGACCACTTGATTAAATCCTAAAAGGTCAGCACGCCCATATTTAACAATCACCCGGTGAGATTCGAGGAGCATCTCCACACCCTTCACCAATTCATCCACGACCCTCTGCTTCCGATCCATCATCGATTCGAGAAGATGGATACGGTCGGTGGAAAAAGACTGAAAACAAGAGGAGTTTTTGAGAGAACGGAGGAGTTTGGCATCGTGAAGAAGCGCTTTGGTTGGAATACATCCTCGATTGAGGCAGGTCCCGCCCATCTTATCTTTTTCGATGAGGACGACCTTTGCCCCCAATTGGGCAGCCCGAATCGCTGCCACATAGCCACCCGGTCCTCCTCCGATGACAATAACCTTTTCAGCATCCATAGAGTTTCTTTCAATAGCCCCCCTCCCCTCTATCCCCTGAAGCTGTGAAAAAATTACTTCAAGTTGGGAGGGCGGGTAGGGATATCGGGCGGATTTCCGGGAAGCCGCCGTCAGGCGGGAATCTTCCCAAAGTTTTACAGCGGTACATTTTCCCGTTAACTACTCTCGATGAAAAACTTCAATATTCGTCGCTAATTGCAGAGCCTTATTACCTCTCCCTTCAAAACGACCGCATTTGTAAAACTTTGAAGATATTCCTACCCGACCTGCAGTCCCGATTTCTTCACACCTTCCCTCCCGCCAGGGGAGGGGAAATTGAACGGGAGCCCCTCTCCCCAAAGGGGGAGAGGGTGGGGTGAGGGGGTAGATCCTATCTTTCAATCTGCAAGCAATTCTTCCAAGTTCTTTTCTTCCCAGTCTCTTTCGAAGATGTGCTTGAAATGGAAACTTATCCTCTCGACCAAGCTTTCTTTGGAGATTTTCGTTCTAAGGATTTTTGCCATGGTCGTCATCTTTTTCCCAACAAGACCACAGGGGTTGATCAGGTCAAAGTATTTCAGGTCTGTTTCGTAGTTTAATGAAAACCCGTGGAATGAGACCCAGCGCTTGATTGCCACCCCGATCGAGGCAATTTTGTCTCCATTGACCCAGACGCCCCGGTTGGAAGGATCTTTTCTCCCCTCGATCCCGAAATCTTTTAGGACCCGGAGGATGACCTCTTCAAGTTGATCAACGTATCGAATGAGGCGATACCCATAATCCTTCAAGTCGAGGATGGGGTAAACCACCATCTGTCCAGGGCCATGGTAGGTGACATCGCCTCCTCTCTCCACATGGAAGATGGGAATCCTCATCGCTTCCAAAATTTCCGGAGAGATGATGAGATGCGAGCGGTTCCCACGTCTTCCCAAGGTGATCACATGGGGATGTTCGAGGAGGAGGAGAAGATTGGGCACTTGGCCTTCCACTCGTCTCGCCCAGAGATGATGCTGAAGGTCCCAGGCCTTTTCATAATCCATCAGACCCAAATCTAAGATGTAGCCGCGTTTCTCCATGATTAACTCTATGCACAGAAATCCCAAATTCCAAGCACCAAAACCCAAATAAATTTTGCATGACGGGTTCGACACCCGCGAACCATGAAAATAACAACAACTCCCCTCCCCCCTTGACGTGACCATTATACACGCTTGACACAGGGGGTGTGATAATAGCTTTTTACAATGTCATGTAACCCGATTGTAAAAATCAATTAGTTTTCAACTTGTTACTCTCCCCTCCCTCGACGGGAGGGGATTAAGGGGAGGGTGAAAGACAGCCATTTTGTCCACCCCCACCCCATGCACCACGTAGGGTGCATGACTGTCCGGAACCTTACATGGTTCAGGGCTCACCCTCCCCCATCGAAGGGGGAGGGTGGGGGTGGGGGTGAATAGAATGGGTTACCCCCCACCTTAATCCTCCCCCGCAAGGGGGGAGGATGTGTTCTTGGGTTATTTTCTACGTAATTGCCCATGGCCATTAGGCCATTCACGAACCATGAAAATTGATAATCCCCCCCCCACCCCCCTTTAGAAAAGGGGGGGACGGGGGGATTTGAAACTTATTTTCTAACTAATTCCAATCTCCAATACTCAATTCCCTCTATTGGAATTTGGTAATTGGTCATTATTTGGAATTTGGAATTTGAGATTTGGGATTTTCCCCTCACCCTATTTCTCTCCTCTGGGTGAGGGGGCGTTCCATCTCAATTTTGGTTTTCTCGCAGCCAGAACCTCATCAAGCCTCCTTACCTTGACCTTCTGGGGTGCCTGTCGAAGGAGGTCCGGATTTTGCTCTGCCTCTTCTGCAATCGCAATCATCGTTTCGATCAATCGATCGAGACTCTCCTTACTCTCCGTTTCCGTCGGCTCCATCATCAGGGCCCCCTTGACCACTAAGGGGAAGTAAATCGTGGGTGGATGAAAACCATAATCGATCAATCTCTTTGCAATGTCGAGTGTGCTGACATGATGCTTCTCTTGAAATTGGTCCGTAAAGACGCACTCGTGCATGCAGGGCCGATCGTAGGGAAGATAATAATGCTCCTTCAACCTTCTCATCAAGTAGTTAGCATTGAGCACTGCCATCTCGCTGGCCCTCCGCAGCCCCTCTGCACCCATCGAGAGGATATAGACATAGGCCTTGAGGAGAACGCCGAAGTTCCCATAAAAGGCCTTCACCTTTCCAATGCTCTGCGGCCGATCGTCATTGAGTCGGTAAGCCTCCCCTACCCTTTCGATTACGGGTATGGGGAGATAGGGAGCAAGTTCATTTTTGATGGCGACCGGACCCGCTCCAGGCCCACCTCCACCATGAGGTGTTGAAAAGGTTTTATGGAGATTGATATGGACCACATCCACTCCCAAATTACCCAGTTTTACAATCCCCATCAGGGCATTGAGATTGGCTCCATCACAATAGACAAAACCTCCTTTGCGATGGACGATCTCGGCAATCTCGCTCAGATGCTCCTCAAAGAGACCCAAGGTATTTGGGTTAGTCACCATGATGGCCGCGACCTCTTCGTCCATCTGTCCGGCCACCTGCTCCGGGCCGATCACCCCTCTCTCATTCGATTTGATTCCGACCATCTGATAAGAGGCGACCGCTGAAGTGGAGCAGTTTGTTCCGTGCGCGGTATCCGGAACCAACACCTTTCTTCTCTTTTCTCCACGGACCTGAAGACAGGCCTTAATCATCATCATCCCGGTCAGTTCACCGTGAGCGCCTGCTGCCGGCTGAAGGGTGACATGATCCATCCCTGTAATTTCGGCAAGAAAACTTTCCAGTTCATACATCAATTTCAAAATCCCTTGAGAAAGATCTTCAGGATAATAGGGATGGATGTTGGCAAATCCGGCCATCCTTGCGATTTCTTCATTCACCTTGGGATTGTACTTCATCGTACAGGAACCCAATGGGTAAAGTCCGCTATCGACGCCATAGTTCCATTGAGAAAGTCGGGTAAAGTGGCGAACCACATCGATCTCGCTTAGCTGGGGAAACCCTTCCAAATCCTTCCGCAAAAGGTCGGGGGGGATGACAATACGGGTCTCAACCTCCTCAACATCCCATTGGGGCAGGGAATATCCTCTTCTTCCTTTGCCCCCCTGCTCAAAGATCAAGGGTTCATCTTGAATCAGACCCGCATCAGGTTTTTTTCTCATCGCGCAACCCTTGCCTTGCTGCTGCTTGCCGAATAGGGTTCCATAAAATCCTAAATTCGAATTTTAAAATCTCCCCCTCACCTTCATCCTCTCCCCTCAGGGGAGAGGGTTAGGGTGAGGGGTTTGAGTCATTCATATTTTGGAATTCGTGCTTGTTTCGCCTGCCTGCGCGAAGCCGCTCCGGCGAAGGCAGGGATTTCGTGCTTCGAAATTCGATATTATCTATCTTAACGCTTTCTCCAATACCTCAGCCCAGCGATCAATCTCTTCCTTCCTCATCATCTCGGTTACTGTAATGAGGAGGTGATGATGGAGTTCAGGGTAGAATTTTTCCAAAGGGAGGCCACCTATCATCCTCTCCCTTCTTAACATTTCCAAAACCTTTTCTGGCTTCTCTTCCATCTCCAAGACAAACTCGTTGAAAGTGGGAGAGGAGAAGGTGAGATGGCAACCCGAGATCTGGGAGACGGCCCTCTTTGTATATTCCGTTTTGCTCAGATTCATCATTGCCAGTTCCTTCAATCCCTCCTTTCCAAGGCAAGAAAGGAAAACCGTCGCCATCAAAGCACAAAGCCCTTCATTGGTGCAGATATTGGAGGTGGCCCGCTCCCTCCGAATGTGCTGCTCTCGCGTGGCTAAAGTGAGGACAAATCCTCTCTTCCCTTCTAAATCCACCGTCTCACCAACCAGCCGACCAGGCATGTTTCGAACAAACTTCTCCCGTGTTGCAAAGATCCCCAGATAGGGACCCCCGTAAGAAACCGGGATACCCAGGCTCTGACCTTCCCCTGCGACGATATCGGCCCCCATCGCTCCAGGGGATTTCAAAATCCCATAGGCAATCGCTTCAGTGAAACCAACAATCAATATTCCTCCTGCTTCATGAACCCTTTCTCCAATGGGATGGAGATCCTCGATGACCCCGAAAAAGTTGGGACTTTGAATCACCACCGCACTGACCTCTCCATCGAGAAGATTGAACAGTGCCTTCTCGTCTGTTCGGCCCTCCTCCTTTTTATAAGGAATCAGAACGAGTTCCTGTTGATCAGGATCGATGTAGGTCTGGATGACCTTTCGATATTCGGGATGGATGGTCTGGGAAAGAAGGATTTTCTTCCTTTTGGTGATCCGTTGGGCCATCAAAACAGCCTCTGCTAAACCGGAGGCCCCGTCATACAGGGAGGCGTTCGAAACCTCCATTCCCGTCAATTGACATATCAATGTCTGGTATTCAAAGATCGCTTGAAGGGTTCCCTGACTGATCTCAGGTTGATAAGGCGTGTAGGCCGTATAAAACTCGGAACGGGAAGTCAGGGCAGAAACAACAGCAGGAATGAAGTGATGATAAGCCCCTGCACCCATAAAACTACTGAAAACAGGAGATTGAAGCCCTTGAAGGTGCCGGATGAGGTCAGGTTCAGATAGAGGATGGGGCAGGTTAAGAGGCTTCGAAAGCCTGCATTCCATAGGGATAATTTCGAAGAGATCCTCCACCTTCCTCACACCAACAGTTTCGAGCATCTCTCGACAATCCTCTTCTGTGTGTGGGATATAACGAAGGTAGTCCTCCATTTATCATTCCTCTGGAAAACCCCGTTAGAAAGGATGAGACTTTAAATCCCAGCCTTTCTAACAAGATGAATATTATTTATTTTTGTCATCCCCATCCATAAATGGGGGGCTTTCTAACGGGGTAAAGGTCCCCTGATAGGCTTTCGATGACAAAAGCCCTTTTATCTCTTCTCTATCATTAAACTCCATTTTGAAAATCCATCCTTTGCCATAGGGATCTTCATTCACAAATTGAGGATGATCCTTGAGGCTCAAGTTTGTCTCCGTCACCTTACCGGTGACCGGGGAAAAGATATCGGCCACTGTCTTCACTGATTCGACCACCCCAATGCTCTCCCCTTTCTTGAACTCGGATCCAACCTCCGGAAGTTCCACATAGACGATATCTTTCAATTGGCTCTGGGCATAATCCGTCAGGCCAATCGTCACCTGTTTCCCTTCGTTCCTCACCCATTCATGGCTCTCTGTGTAAAGCAAACCTTCAGGAAACTCCATCATACACCCCCTCTTTTTAAGTATCAATGATCATTGGTCATTGAGCATTGGTCATTGAAAATTGAGAAATGGAAATTACCAAATGCAAAATATATATTCCTTTATTTCAATTTCTCCAATGGAACATTGATGACCGTCTCGAGAATAGAGATGTGCTTCAACTCGCCCTCGATCATGATCATATGTTTAGAAGTCTTGGGTGGCATTCTTCTGCCCTTTAAGGCCGTTTGAATGATCATTTCTTTTGTAACGGTTTCACCTTCCCTGTGAGGAAGCACCTCTATTTCCGGTGATTGGTAATCAAAAAGAATAACAGGAATCCTTTTACACCCTATCTTTTTTAAAGCATGTAATCGGTGATGGCCATCCAAGATGATGTATGTTTGTTTATCTACTGCGATAGGCATTTTAAGGATACCATCAGATAGGATTTCGTTTTTCAACTCTTCCAAGTAATCGGGCCGAATCTCCTCGTGTTCTTTCAATAACTCTAAGTCGATCAGACAAATGTCATCCGTGATTTGCAAGCGGGATTCCGGTGACCGCTTTCGACGAATCTTGCTGGGGGGTTTTTTCTTCTTCATGGTATCAATCCTTTTCAGATTCCGCCCAAAATAAAAGGAGGAAGGGCGATTTAAGTTTGGGCGCCTTCCTCCTGTCTCTTGACCTGAGAGATTATCCCTTAAAAGTTCGGGATTTGTCCCCTTCGGTGTCCAACCCTTCGATCAAAACTCAGGGTAAACCCTGAACGAAAGTCGAAGGGGCAGATCTTTCCAGGATTTTACTAAGTTACAGTCCTTTTGCCTGAGAGTTTCGTCCCAATCTTTTTGGGATTTGCCCCTTCGGCGCCCCTCCCCTGAGGGATAGGGTCTCTCCTGTAACCTAAAAAAATTTTGTTCCAATTAGGAAAATAAGTCAAGAGAAATTTTCGCATAAAGTTAGCACTACTCCGACAAATAGCGTTTATGGCGCGATGCAAGACGGATATGTTGAGCGGTTTGATCAGAAAATCTCCCCTCGCCCCTCTTTTCCAAAGAGGGGGATAACAATTTCCCCCTTTGGCAAAGGGGGAATAAGGGGGATTTTGTGAATTGTCGGAGTAGTATTAGTTTAGCAGATAGATTTAACCTACTTTGTTCAATTCCAATTTTGGGTCTCTTACTATTGAAGCACTTCCTCATTCACTAAATTTGGAGGACGCTTTCCTATCAGCCCTGCCACAAGGTTTTCAGCTGCCATCGTCGCCATTCGAAGCCGGGTCTCACGAGAGGCACTTGCAATATGGGGTGCTAAAACAACATTCTTCATCTGGATGAGGGCAGGTTCGACTTCAGGCTCTCTTTCATAGACATCCAAACCGGCCCCGGCAATCTTTCTCTCTTGTAAAGCCTGAACCAAAGCCTTCTCATCCACTACAGGACCTCGAGAAGCATTGACCAGAATTGCAGTAGGCTTCATAAAGGCCAATTCAGCCGTCGAGATATAGTGCGCGGTTTGGGGAAGCAACGGGACATGAAGCGTTACGAAATCGGACTCTGTCAACAAGGTTTTTTTATCTACAAAACGTAATCCTAACTCTTCTTCAATGGACGTGGAGGCCTGAATGACATCTGTATACAATATCTGCATATCGAATCCTTTGGCCCGCCTTGCAACCCTTTGTCCAATGCGTCCCAGGCCACAGATGCCAAGGACTTTATGATGAACATCATACCCTAAAAATTCCATCAGTTTCCATCCCATCCATTTGGACGAACGTAAATAATGATCTGCCTCTACAACCCGTCTTGCCGTGGCCAGCAAAAGGGCCCAGGTAAGGTCAGCTGTGGTATCGTCTAACACTCCAGGGGTATTCGTCACCATGACCTTACGACGGGTACATGCCTCGACATCAATATTATTGTATCCCACGGCCACGTTAGAGATAATCTTCAGTTTGGGACAATGAGATAAGATGTCATCGTCAATCCGATCTGTGAGGAGAACAATCGCACCCATTTTGTCCTTTAGCTTTTGTATCAAAACATGGGAGGGTAGAGGATAATCACCTTGATTATCCTCTACCTCGCAATACTCCTTGACAATAGCGATGGCCTCATCGAAGATCTTTCGGGTGATTAAGACTTTTGGCCTCATGATATTCCATCCTCCATTGATCGTAGGGAAGGATCTGGAAATTAGATCTCTTGACCTGAGAGATTATCCCTGAAAAGACCGGGATTTGTCCCCTTCGGTGTCCAACCCTTCGATCAAAACTCAGGGTAAACCCTGAGCGAAAGTCGAAGGGGCAGATCTTTCCAGGATTCCATCAAGTTACAGTCCTTTTGCCTGAGAGTTTCATCCCGATCTCTTCGGGATTTGCCCCTTCGGCGCCCCTCCCCTGAGGGATAGGGTCTCTCCTGAAACTTAAAAAATTCTGTCCCAAATATAAAACGATGTCAAGAAGAATTTGCGAGGCGGCTGGTTAGCTGTTAGCTAAAGTTGAAAAGTGCATAGTTTAAAGTTCAAAAGTGCATATCTTCTCATCTCCTCTCCCCAAGGGGAGAGGATGAAGGTGAGGGGGAGATATTTAAACTCCACCCTCACCCCAACCCTCTCCCGCCAGCGGGAGAGGGGGAATGATTGATTTTCATCGTCTGTTTTTCATTGTCATCGCTGATGACCTGCCGTGGTCGCTACCGGGGAAATTAGGTATGCACTTTTCAACTTTAAATTTACCAAAACCTATGCACTTTTGACGTTTAAGTGACAGAGGCGGCAGGGTTAGCTTGACAACACTCTTGTTATGAAGTATTAAAAATTGGTTCAATGCGGAAATCATTGCAGAGAAAGGATCAGATAAAATGAAGGCAGCAGTTTTAAAAAAACTGAAGGAACCTTTGATCATCGAGAAGGTTCCTATTCCTGCGATTGGCTCAAAGGATGTCTTAATGAAGGTCAAGCAATGCGGCATTTGTACTACGGACATTCGTATGGTCAGCGGGGTAAGACCGACTGGGAATTTGCCTTTTATTGTAGGGCATGAAGGGGTAGGGATTGTCGAAGAGGTGGGGAAAGAGGTGACTCAATTTCGAAAGGGAGACAGGGTATTGATGGATCCCCTGTTGAGCTGCGGTATGTGTGTTAATTGTAGTTTTGGAAGGGATAACATGTGTGAAAATCGGAAGATGATCGGTATCGACAATGGAACTCAAGGTGTTTTTGCAGAGTATGGAGTGATTCCAGAGAGGAATCTCTACAAACTACCCGACGAAGTTTCCTTTACCGATGGCGTTTTTATCACGAGTCTTTTGTCTACCGCTTTTCACGGTGTCAGGCGGGTGGATTTCAAAGCATCTGAGACAGCCTGTATCTACGGTGTGGGTTCTATCGGAACAATGATCATCCTTACTCTTAAGGCATTCGGGGCTTCTCAGATTATCGGTGTCGCCAGGAGTGAGAAGACTTTAAAAAATGCAGAGAAGTTTGGTCCGGATTACTTGATCAACTCGGGGAGAGAAGATCCCGTGAAGAAAATAAGGGAGCTGACTGGGGGGAAGGGAGTGGACGTCGGATTCGAAGTCGCTGGCAACCCTGAAGCGGTGTTGCAAACCCTCTACAGTACAAGAGTGGGAGGAAGAACTTGTATTTTGGGTGTTCCCTTTCACCGTGCCATTTTGGATTTCAAAGATGATTTAGGTTTTTTTCGTGAAATTTGTCAAAAAGAAGCCTCTATTATCGTTTCATATGGCTATGCCCGGCAGGAATTTCCTATGATGTTGAATATGTTAAAGAAGGGTCTCATCGATTTTTCACCCTGTCGGACGAGGGTCGTATCTTTAAAGGAAGTGAATGAAGGCATCAAATTGGCTGAGGCAGGGGGCTATACAAGAATAATCATAGAATTCTAACCTCTTAGCTCAAAATGGTGAAGACACCGATTTCTAAAATCCCTCCTATCCTCCCTTTTACTAAGGGAGGAATTACCCCTCTTTGGCAAAGAGGGGTGAGGGGAGATTTTCCGATGGCTGGTGCAATTCAGTTTTGAGGACATTACTTTCTAATAAGGAGAATCCATATGAAAGCAGCGGTATTAAAGAAGTTAGGAATGCCTGTTGTTATTGAGGAAGTACCGAAACCAGAGGTGAAAGAAAATGATGTTTTAATGAAAGTCAAGGCCTCTGGGATTTGTATTTCGGACAT
>Ga0315274_10001953_pt1 | contig 31595 bp, 33 predicted proteins | sample YL17G02_20_MG_FD_203700 | JGI IMG/M metagenome (GOLD analysis project Ga0315274, IMG submission 203700) | Sediment microbial communities from Yellowstone Lake, YNP, Wyoming, USA - YL17G02_20 | ecosystem: Environmental > Aquatic > Freshwater > Lake > Sediment | place: USA: Wyoming | collected...
CTGGGTCCACCAAAAGCGACTCAGAGGTAATTTCTGGGTCCTTTTTGGTAGTAACAAACCTGTAAAGAGGACTAATTTGAGGGGTGTAAACTTTTTAACTATTCAACGTCTGCTGTGATTTCTAGTTGAACCTGAGTATTATTGGGATCATTCGTGCTAAGGGTTACAACCCGGCTAACAGCGCCTTTAACTGGCATTAATGCTGGTTTATAGATGGCTTCGAGGCTTGCCTCAACACCGGGGGCAATCTCGCCTCGCCAAGAACTATCTTGATGCATCCCAAATTCAGGGGAATCGGCTTTGTCCGGTATTTTTAAAATGGCGCTGGTACAATGGCAGGATGTTATAATGCCTGTAATGATTAAAGGACTCTTCCCATCATTTTTAATCTTAAAATCATGCTTAGCAACATCATTGAGTGATATTTTACCAAAGTCAAATTTTTTCTCAGGAATTATAACTTGAGGGGCATTTGGATCGTTTTTTTGATACGTAGTGACACCAGCAACTTTTCCCGAAAGATTCTTAGAAAAACCCACGATAGTGAGGACGATAACTGCTACAATAGCCACTCCCAATATTACATAAAATACTTTCATTTTTCTCCTTTAGTTTTAGCTGAAGATTTAGAAGCCTGCCAAATTATAATTAATAGTAATATTATTGCTAAAATAATCCAGATATATTCGGGGATAAATTTTGTTTTTTCAATGATAAAAGTAGTAACACTTCCAAAAATATTTGTCATTTTCTTTAGGTAAAAGGCTGAAGTCCAGGTTTTTCCTAAAATTGCCAAGACGACGATTAAGATACCCATTATCTCTAAAATGGCTGCCGCGATTAAATGTGAAGTATGGATATAATGGTATCTACCAAACAATTTCCACTCAAAAACTTTTCCCTGTAGCCACTTGGCCTTAGAAAAATCGTATTTATCCCAAAAATAGGAGAGGATGAAAAGGGGGAAGACCATCCCTAAAACATAGGTCAGAGAAAGTAGCAATGCATATAAAAACGTTCCTGAAAGCGCTGTAATCGTCAACACGCCGACCAGAACCGGTGTACAGCAAGAACTGGCGGCGCCCGAGATCAAGCCTAAAATAAATATTGAAAGCACATCGCTTTTCTTAAAATTGGGGGTGACTTTAAAAGGCAATGGAATAGTTTTTCCGAATAAAGTTAGAGCGCCTAGGAAAATTAAAAAGAGGCCGCCAATTAAAAAAACCTCTTCATGAAAGTTCGCAAAAATTCTTGCCAGTGCTGAAACTCCAAGTCCAATCGGTACAAGCACGATGGCTAAACCGACAAAATAAACGAAAGTCATAAAAAAGATTCGCGACTTTTGCTTGAAAGCAGTGGCGAAGTAGGACGGGAAAAGAAAACTAACACAACAGGGGGCAAACAATGCCAACATACCGCCTAAAAAGGAAGCAACAATGGATGCCCCTAAAAAAGCTGTGGTAGCTGTCGTCCCCATCTAAACCTTCCTTTCTACTTTTGGATTTGTTTTATTAGCCAAACAATCAAAAGAACCAGGGCAACTAAAACTAAGATCGAAAATATCCAGCCAAAAATCATCATTGGCCAGCCCCAACCAGTGCCTACACCCCCGCCATAATTCATCATATTCCACATATATTTCCTTTCTAGCATCCCCCCTTGGAATTTAAATAGTTTAATGCCGCATTTAAATCATTGGAATTTACGGAGCTTGCCCTTAACTCTTTAGCAATTGCTTCCTTCGGGAAAAAATAATTTTTCCATCTATTGGTTTCGTTTTGGATATCCTCTCTTGAAAAATTGCCAGCTGAAATCATCTCTTTGGTTAAGCCATAATTTGCCAAATGATGGCCGCACTGACAGTTTTTGGAAAATTCGCTAAGAGTTTTATTAAACGCACAGCAAGGCATCGAAACATCGAAATTGGCGAATTGTCCCATCTCTTCATTTGATAGTGAAATCTCTGAATCGGAAACGAGTTTATTGTAATCATTCTCAGAAAATTTCAAGCCAAGCACCGACGCCGAATTTTCCTCAGGAATGACTTTCGCCTGTACTTTAGAAATTAATTGCTCAGCAACAGCTTCTTGCGGGCCGTTTTTGATTTGGTGTGTCTGAAAATTGATAGTAACCGGAATACCAAGCAGCATGATAAAAGCTAGAATTAATTGAAGAAATAAATATTTTTTTACATTTCTAAGCCGAAGCGAATTTAAAACCACAAATACAGAAGAAAAAGCCATCGCGCCGGAGGCGATGATCGGATTCAATAGAACTCCGGTAAACGGATATAATACCCCGGCCGCTATTGGGATTCCTAAAATATTGTAAATGAATGCCCAGAAAAGATTGCCCTTGATCGTACGCATCGTGGCCCGCGAGAGACGAATCGCTTGGGGCACTTTTCTTAAATCATCAGCAATTAAGGTCACGTCAGCCGCTTCCATCGCCACGTCTGTGCCTGAACCGATGGCTACACCAATATCAGCTTGTGCTAGCGCCGGCGCATCATTAATGCCATCGCCAACCATAGCAATGATAGTCTTTTGCTTTTGGTCGTTAGTCATTTGTAATTCTTTAATTTTTTTGGCTTTATCTTCAGGTAAGACACCGGCCAAAACCTCGTCGATTCCGACTTGTCTAGCAATCGCTTGAGCTGTTCTTTCATTATCGCCGGTAATCATAATTGTTTTAACCCCCATTTTATGAAGCTCTTTGACAGCCTCTTCTGAATACTCTTTTGATGTGTCAGCAACGGCAATTAGGCCGGCGATATTTTTATCGATAATGAGAATCATTGCCGTCTTGCCCTCATTCTCCAATTTTTGGATTTTCTTTTCTGTTTTTTCGTCGAGCGTAAATTTCTCGCGCTCCATTAACTTGCGGTTGCCAAAGAGAATAGTTTTCCCATCGAGTTCACCTTCGACTCCATGACCGGGGATAGCGTTAAACTTTGTTGGTTTCAAAATTTCAATCTTTTCTTCTTCGGCGTATTTGACAATTGCCTCGGCGAGTGGGTGCTCTGAGCCTTTTTCGATACTGGCAGCAAATTTTAGAATATCTTTTTCTCCATGCCTAAAGGCGTACTTCGTACTTAATACTTCAATATCCGTCACTGTCGGTTCTCCCTTGGTCAATGTGCCGGTTTTATCAAAGACAACAACCTTGGTCTTACCAAAGATTTCCAACGATTCCGCATCGCGAATCAAGATTCCATTTTCCGCCCCCAAACCCGTGCCAACCATTATGGCTGTCGGGGTGGCCAGTCCTAAAGCGCAGGGACAGGCGATAATTAAAACTGTCACAAAAACAACGAGGGCAAAAGTGAATGCGGGCGCCGGACCAAAAATTAACCATAGAACAAAAGATACAATCGCGATTGAAATTATAATTGGCACAAAATAACCAGAAATGATGTCGGCCAGTTTTTGTATCGGCGCTTTTGAACCCTGAGCTTCTTGAACCAATTTTACAATCTGGGCTAGAGCCGAATCCGAGCCGACTTTTGTTGCGCGATATTGGGAAGACCCTGTCTTATTAATAGTAGCGCCGATGACCTCATCCCCGACTTTTTTCTCCACCGGAATCGATTCACCGGTAATCATCGACTCGTCGATTGACGAATAGCCCTCGGTAATTACCCCGTCAACGGGTATTTTTTCGCCCGGTTTGACCACAACAATGTCGCCGGTTTTTACTTCTTCAATAGGGATTTTAGTTTCTTTGCCATCGCGCATTATGGTCGCGGTTTTTGCTTGGAGTTTAAGGAGTTTTTGAATCGCTTCAGAAGCACTACCTTTCGCCCGAGCCTCTAAAAATTTTCCTAAGATAATTAATGTTAAAATGACAGCGGCGGTATCGAAATAAACATCTCCCTTAATGCCGGCGCGTAAGAAAAAACTTGGGAAAAATGTTAAAGCAGCTGAATAAAGATACGCAGCTGTCGTGCCAACGGCGATCAAGGTGTCCATATTGGCTGAAAAGTGCTTTAACCCGCGCCATGTACCACGATAAAATTGCGATCCCAGCCAAATCATTATCGGTGTTGTTAAAATAAATATTAGATAATTTAGCGTTTGGCCTGGAATATTTTTTAGTAATGGAATAAAAGCGGCATAGCTTAATACCAAAATCAGAATCGAAAAAACCGTTCCAAAAATAAATTTATTCCGTAAAGTCAAGATTTCAGTCGCAGATTCTAATTTGGCATGCTCTGCATGTTCATCATGAGACATTCCCTCCATTATTTCGCCCGATGGCATCTGGTGAGCAGTATGTTCCATCTCTAGCGTTTCAACTTCGTAGCCGACTGATTCAACGGCTTTTTTAACATCCTTATCTTTGGCATCGCCGGTAACAGTAGCTTCTTTCATAAAAAGATTCACCACCGCTTTATTTACACCTGGTGTGCGATTGAGGGCTTTTTCAATTTTGACTGCGCACGAGGCGCAACTCATACCTTTTATTTTGTAGGTCTTTTTGATCAATTCTCTCTCCTTTTTTCTACTTCGCGATCCAGCCACCATCAACTACCAAAGTATGGCCTGTCACGAAATCAGATTCATTGCTAGCCAAATAAACTGCAGCCCAGGCAATATCTTCTGGTTCCCCTAGGCGACCGATCGGTGTTTGGGCCAGCATCCCCTCCGCTGTTTTAGGGTCTTTTAAGATATCGGATGTCATCGCTGTTTTAATCACTCCAGGGGCAATGGCATTAACATTAATTTTTTTAGGAGCCAAATCTAGAGCCAACTCTTTCGTCATATTGACTACTCCACCTTTTGCCGCACAATAGGCAGTTATACCCTGAAACCCAACTAGTCCTGCGATTGAAGCAGTATTAATAATTTTCCCTTTACCGCGTTTTTCCATCTCTGGCACGGCAAATTTTACCCCTAGAAAAACACCTTTAAGATCAACATCAATAGTTTTTTGCCAAATCTCATCAGTGGTAGAAGCAAGATCTGCCATTAAAGCAACACCAGCATTGTTGACCATAATATCCAGAGCACTAAATTTCTCAAGGGCTAAGTTCACCATCGCCTGAACTTGTTCGGCCTTGGAAACATCACATAAAGAAAAGACTGCTTCTCCTCCTGCGGCAGTAATCATTTTCACAGTTTCATGACCGCCCCTTTCTTGCATGTCAGCCACAACAACTTTTGCCCCTTCTTGGGCAAATTTTTGAGCTATCGCTCGACCGATTCCAGATCCTGAGCCAGTGACAATTGCTACCTTGTTTTTTAATCGATCCATTTTTGACCTCCTTTGATGTTGATTACTAATTATTTTGCTTTGTAAATTTCTAACAATTCTTTCAGTACTTTTTCCCGTTTTCTAAGATCGCCATCTTTAATTGCCGTTGTCGCGCAGGTATCTAAGTGAGAAGCTAAAATTAAATCATTTACCTTTTTGAGGGCGGCCACGACGGCATTATTTTGGCGGATAATATCAATACAATAACGGTCTTCTTCAATCATTTTCTTATTGGCCTGAAGATGGCCAATTAAATAGTTCATCCTTCTGATTGTTGGTTTTTTTAAATCTTGTTTCATGATCCCAAACCCTCCTATAGGGGGTTTAATCCTATTATAATTCTTCTATTTTCTGTGTCAATTGTGTATTAAAAAATTCCACTTAGTTATCCACAGAAAATGCTAAACCTATTATAACAGGGGGGATTTAGACCCTTGACAGACTTTACAGATATGATAGAATTGGACACGTGTTGTCAAAAGACAACCAAATGAGAATTCGATAGTTGATAGAAGTAGCACCTAAACAGTCTAAACCTAAGGGCGGTATCCAGTTATCGATTCTCAAAAGAAGAGGTTCATTATTTGTACCCAGGATTCTACGGGGCTTCTGGTAAAACATTTACGCCAGCAATTAGCCCCCGAGACCCGTCTCGACTCGTTGACACGTGTCGAAATGAGGCGGAGGGGACAGGAAAAAGGGGTCAAATCAACGAAACAAAAGCTTCTTTCACAAAAAACAAAAAAATTAACTCGAAATATCACAATTTGGCAGACTCTTTCGACTCATCCAAAATGGGTAGGGGTATTTGTTGGTGTTGGATTGATAGCCTCGACCATGATAGTACCTGCTAGGGCCCAGGCCGCTGACAGAAGTTGGGGTAATATTGATGTTGCCAAAAAAGCAATTGAGACTGTTTCGCCATTGATTTCTGATCAAAAAGCTGATTCAACTTCAGCTTCATTAGTTTTTGCATCAGATGAGTTTATTCAGAAACCATTAGTTGTGGAAACTCAAATTACACCAGATCCTCCTAAGAAAGTTGCTGCTAAGAAAACCACATTAACCCCGGCTAGAACAGTCGCAGTAGACAAAGCAGAAATTAGCCAGACGCATTACTTCCCCTACGGCTATTGCACTTACTATGTTTCTACCCGCCGACCAATTTATTGGTCAGGCAACGCCATTACATGGCTTGCAAATGCTCGAGCGGCTGGGTTTGCTACCGGCTCTGAGCCACAAGCTGGAGCAATTATGGTAACAACTGAGGGTGGGTGGACAGGTCATGTGGCTATGGTTGATGCTGTCAACGGTGATCAAGTAACAATTTCAGAAATGAATTATGTCGGATGGGGAGTGATATCTTCAAGAACAGTATCGGCTTCTTACGGAGCTATTCTCGGATACATTTACTAAACTGATATAATAGCAATGTGAATATACTTGTTACAAGTATCATAGTAATTTTGGCTGTTATAATTTTCTTTTGGCAAGTATCGAATTTGATATCAATTATTTTTGGCAGTCCTACTATAATGATGGATAAAAAAGTTATCGTTAAGGCTCTTAGATTGTCAGGTCTCAAAAAGGGTGACAAGTTCTATGATCTCGGCTGCGGCAACGGCGATGTTTTAATTGAAGCAGCAAAGCTTGGTGCCAAAGCGACTGGTTTTGAAATTTCACCTTTCTATTTTCTTCTTGCTAAAGTTAGAATATTCTTCTGGCGTTATAAAAATTTACGTTATAACAGCGATCGCGCTTATAGCGTAAAAAAGGGGAAAAATAAGTTAGAGATTAAAATATATTTCAGAAATATTTTTAAAGCAAATCTGTCAAAAGCCGATATTGTTTATTGCTATCTTTTGCCGAAGATATTAAGCAAAATAAAATTTCACAAAAATAACCGAATAATTTCAGTAGGGTTTCCAATTAAATCTTTCAAACCGATCAGGACAAAAATAATTCAAAATCACATTATTTTTATTTACAGATGACATTCCGATATTCTGCAGAATGTTGGAGGGTTCTTTTAAGAATTTTTTTATAACGAAAAAGGAGCGCTCGGGTGAGCGCTCCTTGCCCCGCCGTGAAGCGAGCAAAGTTCTAGATCGATTCAGTTGTTGGGGAAGGTCGGCGGAAGTGCTCCCTGGTGAGGTGTTCCGCAAGAGTGACCCAGCGAAATCCACCTACCACGTATGGCACTTGTACCAGTGTCTCTTGGGTGACTTGGACTATTCTTACAAAGCAGGGTGCCACCGAGAAGCACTGGGCGAGGTTGCCGATGAGGATTACTGCGAAATCAAGAAAGTTCTCGCGGCGCTTAGGTTGGTGAATTTCCCCGGAGACGTACACAACACACCCCTTCTCACCTGTCTTGTGAACACAGGGCCTGTGGCCTTCGTCCCACGAATAGCCTTCAGGGAACGAAAGTTTCTCGAGACGCGGCACGACTTGTCTAGCGACACATTCCTCCTTAATAATCTTTGATCTGTCGTACTGGTGTCGCCATGTGAGATCGAGGAGGGCGCCTGGCACAAGAGAGCTCGGATCTTCCGACCGCATTCGGATTGTCATCCTCCAATCGGAAAATTCTGCCAGTCCGAAATCGAAATCGAACCTGGCTTCCACATGCGTCACTTGCCTTCGCTTCATCCTACTTACCTCTCTGCCATATTGAGCCGTCCTTGCGGATTTCGGCGGTTGGTATTGATGACCAACTCTTTTTGATGGCAGCAAATTACCTTAAAAGGCAATATTGCTAGCATCAAAAACATCCAATTATAGCAGAAAATAGGTCAAAAGTCAATGATAATTCCTATTCTTTGAGGTCTCGTTCGACTTGACGCGAAAGGTCGCGTTTTTTTATTTCATCGCGGCGATCGTAAATTTTTTTGCCGCGGGCGAGAGCGATTTCGACTTTAGCTTTGCCTTTTTTAAGATAAATGGATAAAGGAATGAGGGCTAATCCTTTTTGTTGAGTTTTACCTATTAGCGATTGGATTTCGCCTTTGTGCATCAGAAGTTTGCGTGAGCGCTCGGGATCATCAACATTTGAAATATGCATATTTAAAATCCAGGCTTCGCTGTTTTGAATGCGGGCGAAAGTGCCAGAAAGATTTACTCGGTGGGCGCGGATAGCTTTGATTTCCTGGCCGGTCAAAACAATTCCCGCTTCGAATTTCTCTAAAATCTCATATTCATGCCAAGCTTTTTTGTTTTGCGCAATTGCCATATGTATATTATACCTGAAAAATTGACATTTTTACAACTAGTTCATACTATGAGGATGACGAAAATGGCAACTAAAAAACCAAAATTTAAAAAATCAAAAAGACTTTCTTGGGATGAATTTTTTATGGAAGTGGCGTTGGCTTCAGCTAAAAGAACCGCTTGCATCCATCATAAAATTGCCTCGGTTTTTGTCGATAAAAATCATCGTATTGTTTCGATTGGCTACAACGGGCCCTCAATCGGCGATTATAATTGTAATGAAGTCGGTTGCGCTAAAGTTCACGGCGATCCAGAAACCGGCGAAATTCGCCGCTGCCGCGGTGCCCATGCGGAAACAAACGCGATTATTAACGCCGGTGACACAACACGCCTTAAGGGCGCAACTTTATATAATGCGACCTTTCCCTGCTACGATTGTATGAAGGCATTGAACAATTTGGGGATCAAAAGAATCGTTTACTATGAAGAATATAAAAGAGTTTTAGATGGCGAAGCCGGCAAAAGAAAAGAAGATGGGCCGGAAGTAAAAGATTTGGCGAGGAGACGTAGTATCATTATCGAAAAATATTCTGATTTGAAGAAGAAGGAGGAAAATGGTCCTGGGCGTAGATAAATTATTGGAAATGGTCAAAAAGCAAAAATTGGTCGAGGGTTTGAGTGGAAGAGAACTAAAAAATCCTGAGGGGGCCGGCTTCGATTTATGTTTAGGCAAAGTTCACGAAATTTCAGGGCACGGCTTTATGGGGTTGGAAGATCGAGAGTCGGCTAAATCAAAATTATTATATGAATTCAAAAAGGACGAAAGGCAGTCAGTGATTATTAAGCCTGGCGAAAGTTATTTAGTGACAACAATTGAAAAAGTAAGTATGCCCGAAAACCTTACTGCCAATATGTGGCTACGGGGAACATTGTACCGTTCAGGAATAATATTGTCTTGCGGCAATATCGCTCCCGGTTATAAAGGTGAATTGTCAGTTACATTATATAATAGTAGTAACGCTGAGGTAGAAATCGAACTTGGGGCACGCATTTTGCATATTCTGTTTTATGAGGTTTCAGGTGCCACAAATTTATACCACGGCCAATGGCAAGGCGGGAGAGTAACGACTAAGAAAAAAGAAAGGCAGGTTTAATGGTGAAACAACATCCAGAATATCAATATTTAAATATGCTTTCTGACATAATGAAAAGTGGCACAAACAAGCCCGTGTTTGGTGTTGAAAAAACATATATCCGTAGCGTTTTTGGGCGAATCATGCGTTTTGACTTGTCGAAGGATTTCCCCTTGCTTACCACTAAAAAAACTTATCTGAGAGGGATTATTCATGAACTTTTATGGTTTATCAGCGGATCGTCGAATATTAAATATCTTGTTGATAATGATTGCCATATTTGGGATGAATGGGCTTACAAAATTTATAAACAAGCGATGACGAAGAGACAAATACCAGAATTAAGCCAGGAAGATTTTATTTTGAAAATGAAAAATAATAAAGAGTTTGCTAAAAAGTGGGGTGAGCTTGGAATGGTTTATGGCGTCGAATGGCGAAAATGGCCGGCCTCAGATGGTCGAAAAATAGATCAATTAAAATGGGCGATTGAGAAATTAAAGAAAACCCCAGAACGAAAAAGTATTGTTATTTCAGCCTGGAATCCGGAATTTTCTTATGAGATGGCCGCTAAGGGAAAATCAATGGTAATTGTGCCTTGCCATATGTTTTTCCATTTGAATGTTAATGACGGTAAATTATCGTTGCTACTTTATCAGAGAAGCTGTGATATGTTTTTAGGCGTACCATTTAATATTGCCTCTTACGCATTGTTAAATTTGATGCTAGCTCAGGTTACTGGTTTTAAGCCTGGTGAATTCGTCCATGTCTTAGGGGACGCTCATATTTATAGCAACCATTTTAAGCAAGTTAGAGCACAGATAAAAAGGAAGCCATTACCATTACCAAAAATGGTTATAAATCCAAAAATAAAAGACATAGATAAATTTAAATTCGAGGATTTCGAACTAAAAAATTATTTATATCACCCACCAATCAAGGGGGAAATAACTGTTGTAGGAGGATTTTGAGCGCTAAAATTAGTATAATTTGTGCAGTAGCAAAAGATCGGGCGATTGGCAGAAATAATCGTCTTTTGTGGAATATTCCCGAAGATTTGAAAAGATTTAAAAAATTGACTTTAGGTCACCCGGTGATAATGGGGCAAAAAACTTTTGATTCGATCGGTAAGCCTCTGCCAGGTAGAACCAATATTGTCCTAAACCGTGACGATAAGAAAATTCCGGGCGCAATTATTGCTCATTCGATTGAAGAGGCGATTGATATCGCTAGAGGAAAAGACAAGAAAGAAATATTCATTATCGGCGGGGGATCGGTCTATGCGCAAACGATTGATCAAGCTGACAAATTATATCTGACTTTAGTCAAAGGCGACTATGATGCCGATACATACTTCCCAGATTATTCAAATTTTGATATAATTGCAAAAGAATCAAGAAAATCGGGCAAATATAAATATCATTTTTTGGAGTTAGAAAGAAATGCTAAAAAACATTGATCCAAAAATTGAAAAATTAATCAAAGCAGAAGAAAGTTATGAAAATTCGACGATTGATTTAATTCCCTCCGAAAATTATTGCAGCCCAGAGGTGCGTGAAGCGATGGGTTCGGTTTTGGCAAATAAATATTCAGAGGGTTATCCACACGCCCGTTATTACGCCGGCCAAATCAATATCGATCAAGTGGAAGACGTGGCAAGGGACCGAGCCCTAAAAATCTTTAAACTTCTTCCAGATAAATGGCATGCTAATGTTCAGCCCTATTCCGGCTCACCAGCAAATATGGCAGTTTATTTTGCTTTGCTTAATTTTGGCGATAAAATTATGGGGATGAAGTTAGACCAAGGCGGACATATAACGCATGGTTTGCCAATTTCATTTTCTGGCAGGGCTTACAAAATTGTGTCTTATGGCGTTGATCCAAAAACTGAAATTCTTGATTATGAAGAGATAGAAAAAATTGCCAAACGCGAAAAGCCAAAATTAATAATTTGCGGTGCCACCGCTTACTCACGAATTATTGATTTTAAGAAATTTTCAGAAATTGCAAAAGAGATTGGCGCATATCTTTTAGCCGACGTTTCTCATATCGCCGGATTAATTGTCGGCGGGACTCACCCATCGCCTTTCCCCTACGCTGACGTCGTTATGACAACGACTCACAAAACATTGCGTGGGCCGCGCGGGGCAATCATTATCTGCCGAAAAGATTTGGCTGAAAAAATCGATAAAGCAGTATTTCCTGGTTTACAGGGCGGTCCGCATGAGCATCAAATTGCCGCCAAAGCGGTCTGTTTCGGTGAAGCCCTTGATCCGGAGTTTACTGGTTACGCCAAGCAAATCGTCAAAAATGCCAAAGCGTTGGCGAAAGAACTGCAAAAAAATGGCTTGCGAATTGTTACCGGTGGTACCGACAATCATTTAATGCTGGTTGATCTGCGCGGTCTAAAAATTACTGGGAAAGATGCCCAGAAAATGTTAGAAGATGTTGGTATTATCTGTAACAAGAATACTATCCCCAATGATCCGCAAAAACCATTCGTCGGCTCCGGCATCCGTCTTGGTACGCCGGCAGTCACTACTCGCGGGATGAAAGAAAAAGAGATGAAAATTATAGCAGAATTAATCTTTGAAACATTAAAAGCTCGCCCCTCGAAGCCCGCAGGGCGTAGTGGGGATAAAATTCAAAAACAAGTTCTCGCGCTTTGTAAAAAGTTCCCGATAAAATAATTGATTTACTCTTAAAAGTGCTGTAAGATAAATATAGGAGTTTATTTATGGCAGAAGCCGATCATAATGCTGATCTAAAAGATCACAAAGAAATTGGCCGACAATTGGGGCTATTTAGTTTTAATCGGAAGGTTCCGGGAACAGTTTTGTGGTGGCCAAAAGGGGCAATTCTTTACGATTTAATTGTTGAGGATCTAAAATTACAACTTAAAAAACAGGGTTACCAAGATGTTAAAACACCGACGATTATATCGCTTGATACTTTAAAGGCTAGCGGCCACTATGATAATTATCGTGAAAAATTATTTTTTACCGGAAATGAGAAAAATATGGACCAAAAAAAAGTCAATTGGTGTCTTAAGCCAATGAATTGTCCAGGAATGATCGCAATTTTCAATGAAGATATGCACTCTTATAAAGAATTACCAATAAAAATTTCAGAGGTTGGAACAGTGTTTCGTTACGAGCAGCCGGGCGAGGTCAATGGTTTATTCAGAGTCAGGGCAGTAACGATTGACGATGCCCATATTATTTGCCATGAAGACCAAATTAAAAAAGAACTTTTGGGTCTAATTGATTTTATTTATAAGACTTACAAAAAATATAGTTTCGATGATATACGAATTGAATTATCGACAAGGCCGGAAAAATCAATCGGCACTGATGAGCAATGGCATAAGGCGGAAAGCGCTTTGGTAAAAGCCCTAGAAGACGCAAAGATTGAATACAAAGAGAATAAAGGTGAAGGTGCTTTTTACGGGCCAAAGATTGATTTTCATGTTAAAGATTCATTGGGCAGATCCTGGCAGATGGGAACGATCCAACTTGATTTTGCCACGGCTGGAAGACTGGACGCCAATTATATAGACGAAAAAGGCCAAAAAAAACACCCTGTCATTATTCATCGAGCAATTTTGGGTTCGGTTGAAAGATTTATTGCGGTTTTATTAGAGCACACCGGCGGGACGTTACCAGTGTGGCTGGCGCCGGTGCAGGCGATTATTTTGCCGGTATCTGACAAACATATTGATTATGCCAAAAAAGTTGCCGCGGATTTATCGAAAGCTGATATCCGAGTTGAACTTGACGACCGTTCCGAATCCGTCTCCAAAAAAATCCGTGATGCCGAGCTCCAGAAAATACCATTTATTATAGTAGTAGGTGATAAAGAAGAGAAAGAAATAAATATTACTGTCCGCGAACGGGGCAAAAAAGATCTTAAAGCCCAATCAGTAGAGGATTTTATTAAAATTTTTAATACTTGCTAGCCTATTGACACTTTTTTATGAAGACTTTAAGATAGATATAGAGACCCATCTTTGGGATTTATTTTTAGATTGTTTAGGAGGGATAGTGAGAAAATTTATTGGACTCATTTTGGTTCTAACTACCTTAGTATTTTTTATGCCTCAAGTTGCTTCTGCCGCCGGGCCTCTAACCGCCCTTTCCGACACCATGAGCCGTCTGCAGAAATCAACGGTGAAATCAGACCACACTATCAAATATACCACTCCGACTGGCGTAGCAGCGGGTCAAAATATGCAAATCACCATGCCCACTGGTTTTGCGATCGGTAGTGTTGACGATACTGATATTGATGTTTTTTGGGGGGCAACATATGAAAATGAGCTAACTTTAGCTGGTACTTGCTCTGGTACAACTTGGGGAGCGGTTTTTGCTGGTCAGGTTCTGGCTATTACTTCCTGCACAGGGACGATTACTGGCGCCTCAAAAGTGATGATTGAAATTGGTCTTAATGCCACTGACGGTGATCAACAAATTACTAACCATGCCACCCCCGGGACTTATGTCATCTCAATTGGCGGCACTTTTACCGATACCGGTAAGATTGCGATTGTAATATTGGATAATGACCAAGTTCAGCTAACAGCGACCGTTGATCCTTCAATCACCTTTTCGCTCTCAGCTAATTCTTCGGATTTTGGCGCTTTATCACTCGGTTCAGTTACTAATTCTTCGCCTGATATTACTTTAACTGTCGGGACTAATTCTGGTTCCGGATACACAGTGACTGTGCGAGATACGGGGAGTGGCGCTGATCCTGGTTTGTATAATTCTACTGCCAGCCCCCCTGATATTATTGGTTCCACTGATTACCTTTATAATGATGGTCCTACTACTCTTGCGAACGGCGTTGAGGGCTATGGTCTTTATGTCTTGAGCACGACCGGTTCACCCACAAAAGCGGCTCGTTACAATGGCGGCAGCGGTTCTCAAGTTGGTGGTTTGGAAACCACTGATACAACGATTATCTCCCGCATAACGAGTATGTCAGCTAATGATACCGCGACTATTAGACATCGGGCGGCGATTGCGACTTTTACCGCGGCTGGTAGCTATTCCGATACTTTAACTTACATTGCGACAGGTAATTTTTAGAAGATTGATAATTGAAGGAGGATGATGGCCCAAAATAAATTTATGTCGATTTTCCTAAGGATTTTGCTGATTTTTGCTTTACTTACTTGGTTTTATCCCCAACCGACTTCCGCCGCCGGGCCTCTGACCGCTCTTTCCGACACCATGAGCCGTCTCCAGAAATCAACGGTGAAATCAGACCACACTATCAAATATACCACTCCGACTGGCGTAGCAGCGGGTCAAAATATGCAAATCACCATGCCCACTGGTTTTGCGATCGGTTCAGTTGATGACACTGATATTGATGTTTCTTGGGGGGCTTCCTATGAGAATGAATTGACACTGGCGGCCACTTGCTCGGGTTCCACTTGGGGAGCGGCTTTCACAGGTCAGGTTCTGGCTATTACTTCCTGCACGGGGACGATTACTGGTACCTCAAAAGTGATGATTGAAATTGGGCTTAATGCCACTGACGGTGATCAACAAATTACTAACCATGCCACCGCCGCCACTTACACCATCTCCATTGGCGGCACTTTTACCGATACCGGTAAGATTGCGATTGTGATTTTAGAGAATGATCAATTTACGGTTTCGGCAACAGTTGATCCAACTATTACTTTAGGATTATCGGCTACCTCGACAGATTTCGGGACACTTGGGACTTCAGTCAAAACCTCCGATCCCATTATAACTTTAACAGTTTCGACCAATGCTAACAGCGGCTATTCGATAACGGTTCAAGATGAAGGTAACGGCAGCAACGGCGGACTTTACAAAACGGTTGGCGGCGCCTATACGATTGGCTCAGCTGATTATCTTTATAACGATTCGGCCAATCTGTCAGATGTGGCTGGCTATGGTATCCAGGGTGCTTCGGGGACGGCCACGATTATCGCTCCTTATAATGGTTCTGTCAACAATGTTGGCGGTTATAAACGCACGGCCCAAAGTTTTGCGACTTGGAATGGTACGGCAGATGGACAAACGATTACGATTACTTCCAAAGCGAAGGTTACTGGTAATACCCCAGCTGGAACGTATGGCGATACTGTCACAGTCATTGCCACCGGCAACTTTTAAATATTTAGAATGAAAAAAAATAAAATAAAATCTAAAATTTTAGTCTCAATATTTATATTTTTATTGATGTTATTACCTTTGGTTCCTGCTCGTGCTCAAATTGCAGGCGAAGGTCTGACAATATCGCCGCCTTTATTTGAACTTAATTTGAAAGAAGGTGAAACCAGTTCTCAGACAATCAAAATCACTAATCCGACTAAAAAATTGATGGAAGTTTATCCTGTGGTGATGAATTTTAAGGCGTCGGGTGAAAGTGGTGAGCCGGCTTTTTACCCAGCCACTTCCGAGGAAGAGAAATTTTCTTTGGCCAAATGGATAACATTTAATCAATCAAAAATCGCCTTAACTCCAGAGCAAGTAGTGGAATTTAATTTTCAAATAAAAGTGCCAAGCGATGCTGAACCAGGCGGTCATTACGGCGTGGTCTTTTTTGCCACCGAGCCGCCCCAACTAGAAAAAGATATTTCCCAAGTGGCGATTGCCAGTATGATCGGTTCTTTAATTTTAGGCAAAAACCCCGGTGAAATAATTGAAAAAGGAGTTTTAGAAGAATTTAGCGCGGGCAAATTTTATTTTAAAAAGCCAATTAAATTCTTGACGCGAATTAAAAATACTGGCAATATTCATTTCAAACCGCAAGGGGAGATTATGATTAAAGATTGGCGAGGGAAAATCGTTGAAAAAGTGGCGGTGAATTCTGCCAAAGGCAATGTCCTGCCTGACAGCACCCGCAAATTTGAAGAATCATGGATGCCGCAAAAATGGTATACAGTTGGTCGTTTCAAAGCTGATTTGAAATTGATCTATGGTGAAAGTAACCAGAACTTAAGTGGCAATTTAGTTTTTTGGCTTATTCCATGGTGGTCAATTGTAACATTAGCAATAGTCATCTTTGCAGTCATTTTCCTAATTATTCGCTGGTGGAGGAAAAGACCTAAAAGACCCAAAAATCAAGAAAGGAAATTTGTTCTGAGATGAGAATAGTTTTAATTATTTTAACTCTAATAATGCCGTTATTTATCACGACAAGTGCTCGGGCTCAAGAAGGAGCTCAAGCGGCTGATGTAAATGTCTCAGCCACAATTGAATCGCCAGTTTCCAAAGACGAATCATATAGTAATTTTAATACAACAGAAACTCTGGCCGATCCAGTTAACCACCCAATTTTATTAACGGTTTATCTTTTAGATTCCAATCGAAAACCGGTGGCTGGACGAGAGGTTACTGTCACTTCCAATCGAGGTAATGTTGATATCATTGAAGCCACCTCTAAAATTTCTCAATTCCAAATTAAGGCGGCAGAGATTTCCACCATCCAGAAAGACAAAACTGATAATGAAGGTAAGGTGTCTTTCAGGATTACCAGTTTTATTTCTGGAAAAGCAATTTTACAGATTATTGCTGATAACATCGTTAAATTGAAAGAACAGACAATTCAATTTGCGCCTTTGCCTTTTCCAGCTAATTTAACTATTTCCGTGGCTATGCCATTTTCCCAAAAAGAATGGACAATTTTTTCGCCCCGTTTGCAAGAAGAAAATTTATCCTCGCTCCAAAAAGAAGCCAAAACCTTAGTCAATCCCGGGACAAAAATTAAATTAAATTTTTGGGCAGTATTTTTGGCTCTCGCCTTAATAATACTTAGCCCGTTTTTTATCCTTCTTAACTTTATTAATGTCCGCAAACTTAGAAAAACTGAAAAACTAGAAATTGATTTATTAAAAAGAATTGTTGGGGCTTCTGATTTGACTGGTTTGAGACAAGAAGTGAAAAGAAACGGTTTTGATCATGATGGAATTCTTAATCAACCCCCTAAAACTCCGCCACCAAAATAAAATTGCTGTTGCCAATATCAATTCTTGTCTCCAGGGGACCATTAAAATGGCTAAGAGCTAGTCCGTCAGGAGAAATCAAGATGTATTGATAAGGTGTATTGGTAGAAACTGATAATTGCTGGCCTGATTTTTGGAAAGTGAGATGCTCGTCAACGAAGGCGGAGACAGACACTGTTTGAGCGGAGATAGGACGATAAGAAGATAGGGAGATAAGTAAAAAAAATAGACAAACAAAAATTAAAAAGGGGAAGGCTTTCAAATTTACTCCTTCCCTCCTTTGATGTAGCAAGCCATTATAACATATCAAAAATTAAAAATCAAAGATTAAAATGATAGATAAAAAATTTAAAGATAATTTTAGAAACCGATTAGTCAAATTTTCGTTAGAAATCATTAATTTTTGCGATACTTTAGAGAATAAGCGTAAATTTTGGATTATCACCGATCAATTAATCAGAGCATCGACATCTATAGGAGCAAATATTATTGAGGCGAAATCTTCAAGTTCACGAAGAGATTATATTAAGTTTTTTCAAATAGCCCTTAAATCAGCAAATGAAACTGAATATTGGTTAATTTTGGTTAGAGAATTGATATCAGATAAAGAAAAAGTTAATCATCTGCTAACTGAATTAAATGAAATTGCTTGTATAATCGGCTCAAGCCTATTAACTCTTAAAGGAAAGAAAGCTCTTTAATTTCTGATCGAAGATAAAAAATAAAAGATCAAAGATTAAAATGATAGATAAAAGATTTAAAAATAAATTTAGAAACCAAATAGTAAAATTTTTGTCCCCGAAAAAATCTTTAATTTCTAATTTATATTTTTTATTTTTGATATTTAATATTTAATTTTAGAAACCATGAGAAAAATTGATGGAATTTATTTGAAAGTTAAAACCACCTTGGCCAAGCCGGAAAATAAAAAACGTTTTGTCTGGGGAAGTTTAATTACTGCAATTTTAGGCATTTTATTTTTTGCGATCTTAAATATTTTCCCGCTTCAAAAGGCCCAAGCCGCCTCGAATACCGTTTGTACTTGGACGGGCGCGACCAATACGGTCTGGGAAAATACTGGCAATTGGTCCGGCTGCACTGTTTCGCCCAACTATCCGAGCAATAATGGCACCGCCTATTTCTGGGCCAGTATTAATTCGGCTACCGCTACCAACTGGCCGGTTCTTTCGGCCACCGACATTACGGTTTCAGGCGTTATTATTGGTAATGTGACTGCTAATGCCAACTCTAAATTGTCAATTAACAGTACTGACGCCACTCACGGAAGATTAACCATCGCAAATATCGGCACGGTCCAGACCAACTTTATTAAAGGTTCGATTATCGTAGGAGGAGCATCCGGCACGTATATCGGAGCGCTCAATTTGAACCCACTGGCCGCCAATACTTGTTTAACGACCACTGAGTCAGCGGCAACTGGGGTAACGAGCGCTTATGGTACAATCACCTCTACAAATGCCAACTGTACTTGGTCTTCAACACCAAGTGCTACCACTAACACCATCACTAATAGCGGTACGATGTCTGGTCAATGGAGTAGGGTAATTAACAGTGCCGCGACTAATGCCGGGACGATGAATATGACAGCTGGTACCTTTACTAACCAAACGGCCACAACTTTCACTTGTAGTGCCACTCGAACCAATAATAAATTATTTGCCTTCACTGCTGGCGGTTCTTCAAAAAATACTACCCTTGCTGGCCAGTGCACTTTTTTAAGCACAGTGACAATTACCAGTACTGATACGCTGACGACGGGGGCTGGACCGCATGAAAGCACCCAAACCAGCGGGACAGCCATTGCCAATTCGGGAACTTTTACTTCCACCGGCAATACCTGGATTATGTCGGGAACAACATCTGGCGGGTCGCTGACAATTGCCACCGCCACTTCACCGCCAATTTCTTTTGTCAATCTTCAACTGGGGACGACCGCTGATGCCAATAATATGACATATAATTTGGGCGCCAATACGACAGTCACAACTGTTTTAACGGTTGGTGCCACTTCTGGCGCGGGTATACATTATCTGGGCGGTAGCTCCTATACTTTAACTTTATCGAATGCCGCGACTAGCACACCGCTGCTAATCCAAAGTTCGGGCGGCTTTACGGCTGGAACGTCAACCGTCAATTATACCGGCGCTTTGGCCGGAGGCATCACCATCACTATGGCCGCGGCGACATATAATAACCTCGGCGCCGGCACTACCACAGACGCCTTAACGGCGACAACCTATAATTTAGACGGCAACACCACCGTCGGCGGCACTTTAACCGTCGGCTACTCTACTTCGACTAATAGTGATGTTTTGGGCGGCGGCTCTTACACTTTAACCTTAAGCGGCACCGGCACGCCGTTTACCCGAACGACTAAGGGAATTTTTACTTGTTCAACCTCCACCGTTACTTATACTTCTGCTTCCGGCGTCACGGCTTTGGCTGCGGCGGCAATGACGGGAACGAGCGCTTTTTATAATCTTATTATTAATGGTAGCGGTAATTTTCCGGCCGGCGTGGCTATGGAAGTAAAAAATCAGCTGACGGTTACTGCTGGCACCATGCAAATGGCGGCCAATGCTTTAACTGTTGGTAATGCCTCGGTTGTTGGCTCCGGGGTTATCTCGGTAGCCGGAGGACTAACGCAAACATCAGCCGCTCTAACGACCATCCTCGGTGACGGTGGAACCCCGACGATTGGTGGCGCCGGCACAATTACTTTTTATAATCTCTCATTTTTGCCAACCGTAGCCACCCCTTGGACTTTGGGTACCGGCGCCAGCCAAACAATTACTATTGACGGTACTTTAACGGTTGGCAATGGCGCTAATGCCGCCACAGTGACGGTTAGTGCGACTAATAATCCGACGATTGATGTCAATACTAATGTGAGTATCACGGCGGCGAGTACTTTGGCGGCGGCGGCATCTGGCGTATTTAATGTCACGGGCAACTGGACTAATGCCGGTACTTTTACCCACAACAGTGGCACAATCACCTTTGATGGGGCGGCTTCTGGCAAGACCATTAACACCGGTGGCACCGGCGCGGGTAAAGATTTTTATAATGTCACTTTCAATGGTTCTGGAGTCTGGTCGCCATCAACAAACACAACTACCGTTACCAATGATTTGACAATGACTGCCGGTACTTTTAACACTTCGAGCGGCACGGCCAATGTGGTGGTTAACGGCAATGTCCAGTGCGGCGCTTCAGCTTGCGGCACAATTAGTATGACTGCTACTAACACTTTTACTCAAAGTGTCGGCGCCACCGAAAATTTTGGCACCTCTGTTGTTGCGGATACCACCGCCTGGGCATTTTATAATCTAACCTTTTCATCTTCGGCTGGTTCGCAAATTATTAATACGTCGACGGCCGCATCAGGCAACATCACTGTCGGCAGTGTCCTTACAATTAGCGGGAGCACAACGCTTAATGCCGGCAACCGAACCTGGATTTTATCGGGTATTGGAACACCCTTTGGTATTACTGGAACATTTGGCTCCGGAAGTACTTCAACTTTCCGCTATACCGGAGGCAATGGCACAACAAATATCACAGCTTCGGCTAATTATAACAATCTTGAAGTTTTTCCTTCTGGAGCGACAGCAACCCACAATTTTGCCTCTGCTGCATATACTGTTGGCGGGTATTTATCGCTTGGTGGTAATGGTGCGCCAGCCGGGGCAGCCGTTAACGCCGCTAATGCGACTTTAACTTTGAAAGGTAATGTGACAGTTTGTGCCACTACTTGCTCAAATGATCTCAACTTAACTAAGAGTAATAACACGGTGACTTGGAATGCCAGCGGAACAGATACGTGGACTGATAATTCTGCGACTAAAGAAGATTTGGGAATAATTTCCATTACCGGCGGTTCATCAACCCCAACCGTCACCCCGACAACTTCGGTTAAGGCTACTTCAGTTTCCATTGATACCGGCCAAACATTAAATCTAAACGGCTCAAACACTCTCACTCTAGTCGGCAATACCACGCCTTTTTCTATCTCCGGAACTTTTACCCCCTCAACCGGCACAATTGAGTATGCCCCTGCGGCAACAACCGGCGTTAATGTGGCGAGCACGACTTATCATCATGTTACTTTTAATAAAGCCAGCAATACTTTTTCTCTCCAATCTGGCGGGATTGCCACGGACGATAACGGCAATCTGACTATCACGGCCGGTATTTTAGATACCGTCAATTTACAAAACTATTCCATTACTGTTGGCGGCAACTGGGTCAATTCTGATACTTTTACGCCAAGATCTGGCACCGTTACTTTTAACCGCGCTTCGCCTAACACCCAAACTGTCAACGCCGGCGGTACTGGTGCAGGTAAGCCGTTTAATAATTTTACCCATTCTGGAACAGGTACTCTGCAGTTAGTCACGACCGCCATTGATGTCGGTGGCAACTTTTCCCAAACAAATGGAATATTCGATGCTGGAACAAACAATTTGAGCCAAAACTTTTCCGGTGATTTTGCTTTGTCAAATGGAACAACTTACACCAAGGGTGGTACTTTAACCTTTGATAAAACCATTACCTCTCAAACCGTGGCGGATGCCACGGATGTTCCCGGTCAGGATTTGGGTGCGGTGACGATCGGGCCTTCGACAACAACTTCGGTTTCGACTGCGAACAAAATGAATGTGACTGACCTTACCATCGGTGCCGACGACACTCTTGATATCTCTTCCGATACATTATCTATTTCTGGTAATTACATCAATTCAAATACTTTAACTGCCACGGGCTCAACTGTTGATTTCACCGGCTCTGGGACGCAAACTCTCATCTCAGGCGGCACGGGCGTTAATAAACTTTTTAATAATTTGACTCATTCAGGCACCGGTACGCTGCAAATTATCACCAATGATTTGGATATTGACGGCAATTTTGACAATTCCAATGCTTCGGGCACTTTTGATGCAAACAGCAAAAATATTACTTTAGCTGGAAATTATTCTAACAGCGGCACTTTCACCGATTCTTCCGCTTTAGTTACTTTAGATGGAGCAGCCGCTCAAAATATTACATGCGGCGGCATTGATGCCAATCATGATTTTTACAATTTGACAGTGATAAATGACTCGGCTTCTGGGATATCGTTTGCTGATTCCTGCACTGTTTCTTATATGTTCGATGACAATACTGCTCCTTCAAAATTGACCTTTCATGCCGGTTCAACCTATGCTTTTACGGCAATTAACATCGACGGCACGGCTGGTAATTCTGTTACCATGGTTAGTTCTTCGCCTGGTAGCCAGTGGCTTTTTAATGTGTCGGGTTCGCCAACTGTGAGTTACGTTAATGTTACCGATTCGGATGCTCGCGGTGGCAGCCAAATTGATGCGACCAATAATTGTATCGGCGAAAGCCAAAATAATTTACACTGGCTTTTTGCGGTTCCAACTTTATCTTTTTCGTTATCCTCGTTTTACGGCAATACGATCACTTTTGCCAATTTAAATAGCGACAATAACTGGACTGATGTGAAGACTGGAGAATATGGCACTACTGTGACGACCTCGACCAATGCCTCAAACGGTTACATGGTTAAGGCCTATATTACCCAACTTCTGACTTCTTTGGCTTATCCGACCAAGACGATTCAAAATTATAATTACGATGGCGCATCATGGGCAGCACCCAAAGAATGGCCATCCGGAAAATGCGATGATACGCCTGGTTCTTGTGGCTTTGGCTACACTTCTAATGATCCTTTAGTTTATGGCTCAAATAGATTTGCTGACGCCACTAAATACGCGCCTTTTTCCCAAACCGCCCAATATCTCTCTGATGAACCTCCTGTCGATGTTGTCGCTGACTCGACTGGCCCCGTTACCAATGAACAATTTATCATCACCTATAAAGTGGCTGTCTCTTCCACCCAAGCCGCCTCAACTTATCAGACTTATGCGGTTTACATTGTGACCGCGAACTATTAAAATTATGTTTTAATTAAAGAAAAGACCAGCCCGCTATTTGCCTGACTGGTCTCCAAAGATGACTTGTAGTTCTCGTTCAGCTATAGCAGCGCAGTCTGAGCTGTGGATAGCGTCTTTGGGATTGGTTAGCCCAGCTTCTCGGCTAACTCGTTCCTTGAACTCTCTGAAGACGTCCAATGTCCTCTCGCCAAGTACGAGCAGTGCGAGAGTTTCTTGGCCGCCAAGATAGTCAAGGAGTTTTCCCCAGTGTTCGCTTTGCTCTGGCCAAAACTGGGCAATCAGCTCGCTATCAAAGATCACCCTCTTTTGGCCTAAAATGGCATAACCCATTTGTTCTATCAGGTCTGAGGCTTCTTGAGCGATGCCCGGAAACCCGGGCTTGATCAAGACAACCACTAGATCCATCTTGACCTCCTTGCTTAGCCCGGGATTTGATTGTTACTTTACTATTTTTCGATTTGCATGTCAATAATATATCGCTATAATTAAGACGTGAAAAATAAAGAGATCGAAATTCAAGTACAAATTGAAAAGATTGAGCTTTTGAAAAATTTCTTAAAAAAGAATGCCGAACTTTTGGGAAAGAAAAGGCAAGTCGACGAATATTTTTGTCCACCAGATAGAAATTTTTTAAGCAAAGATCCAGTCGAAGAGTGGTTTCGGCTGCGCAACACTGAAGGCAAATTAAGTCTAAATTACAAAAATTGGCATTTTGATAAAAACGGCAGAAGCCATTTTTGCGATGAATATGAAACGGCTGTCGAGAGCTTTGAAAACGCGGCCTTAATTTTAAAATCCCTTAAATTCAAATCGCTCGTAAAAGTTGATAAGACAAGGACGACATACAAAATCAAAGATTATCTGATTTCTTTGGATGAAGTAAAAGATTTAGGCGATTTTGTTGAGATAGAATTCAAGGGTGAAAGCGACAAAACTCCAGCGGAAATTACTGATGAAATGATTTTGTGGCTAAGAAAAGCAATTTCCGGTAAAATAACTCGTAATTATATCGGCTATCCAGCGATGATGCTATTTCCCAAGAGATTAAAGTTAGAAGAACTCTAGTGATTAATTAATTTGTTTAAAATAAGCCAGCGATGTTTTTTTACTTTTTGCGAAACGTCATCTTTTAGTTTTGCTGCCGTTGTTCCGGGACGGGGAGAATATTGGGAAATGTACGCTTTTGTAAATTTGATTTTTTTGCAGATTTTGACTGTGTTATTAAATTGAGCTTTGGTCTCTCCGGGGAAACCAACAATGATGTCAGTGCTCAATTTTAAATTTTTCCCGCCCGCCGGCGAGGCAGGAATTTTTAATTTTAAATCAGAGACAAGATCGAGAAATTGTTTCGAATTATATTTGCGGTTCATTTTGCGCAGAATCTCATCATCACCGGATTGTAAGGGCAAATGCAACTCTCGGGGCCATTTTTTCAAAGTCGCCAGAGTTCTTATCAACTCATCACTCATATCATGAGGATTGGAAGAAATAAAGTTAAACTTGAAATCTCCCACTAGGTTATCAACTGTCTCTAATAATTTTATAAATTTTAAATTATCCGATTTTCCGCTGTAACAGCGATCGCGCCTATAGCGGGAAATTCCGTAAGAATTTACGTTTTGGCCAAGAAGAAGAATTGTCTTAAAACCATTTGCGAGTGCATTTTTGACATCGGCCATAATATCTTTCATCGGTCTCGATATCTCTCGTCCCCGGGTGTAGGGGACAGCGCAGTAAGAACAAAAATTATCACAGCCGGTCATAATCGGGATATAAGTAACCTTTCCTTCTTTTTTCGGTTTTATTTTTAAATAACCCAAATCCTCCTTCGAAAATACTCCGATATTCTGCAGAATATTGGAGGGTTTTGTGAGGACATTTTTCAGACCTGGAAGATTATTAATATTGAAGAATAGAACCCCTTTTGATTTTAGTTTTTTTTGGTCCATAGATAAGACACAGCCAGTAATAATTATTTGTTTATTCTGAGCTTGCCATTTTTTGATACCTCCCCAAATTCGATCAACCGCTTTTTGTCTAACAGAGCAAGCATTAACAATTACCAAATCGGCATCCTTTTCAGGAGCCGATTTGTATCCAAGTGACTCAATTTTGGCTGCTATTCTCTGGGAGTCGCTTACATTCATTTGACAGCCCAGCGTTAAGAGATAGTATTTACTTTTTTTCTTCATTTTCTTTGGTTGGTTGTTTAGCAGGTTTGGGAGCTTCACCTTCTGCTGGGGTTTTTGCACTTTGGACCTCTTCTTCGCCAACTTTTGCTACTTCTTTTTCAGCCTTTTCTGCCTCAGCAGTGGCTTCAATATTTTCGATGCCAGCTTTTTCTGTTTCAACTGCCGCTTCTTGTTCCATTGCCTCAAGCTCTTCTTCAGATCGAGGCGGAGTTACTTGGGCAATTATTTCTTCCGGGTCATTAATTACTTTAATGCCTTCTGGGATCTTAATATTTTTAACTTTAATTAAGTCTTCAAATGTTTTTAAAGGTGTAATATCAATCTCAATTTCTGAAACAAGTCTATCCGGCAAACATTCAACTTCTAAAGCATCCTTATTGGAAATTAAGTTGCCCTCCAATTCCTCAACCGCAGCTGAGGCACCAACAAATTTCAAAGGAATGTCAGTGTGAATTTCTTTTGTCATATCAACTTTATAGAGATCAACATGGAGAATTAAGTCAGTCACCGGGTCTTTTTGAGGCTCGCGGATGAGGATTTTCTCCGTGCCTTTATTGGTAATATCAAGATTAACTATCATAGAACTACCGGCTTCGGAAAAAACTTTTTCAAATTCAGTTTTATCTAACAAAAGGGGAGTACTTTTATAGTCTCTTCCATATAAAATAGAGGGAATTTGACCCTTGCTACGTAAAACTTTTACCTTTTTACCGATGATTTCCCGAGGGGAAGCCTTTAAATTTATTTGTTCCATACCCTTTCGAAGTCTCCGTTGAATCTGCTTAATACATTATGGAGGTCTAGGATATCGTCACTAGACACAGGATTTTTATTATTTTTTTGTTCGTAAGTTGTCATAAACACAGTCATATGATTATTGGCACAGACTGTTTGGACGATTAAAGTATGGTCAAAAAGCCCACGTAATCTTATCTCGCCAATCTCGTAGTTTTTTCCACAAACTGGACAATATAAATCTTTTTGTATTTGTTTTATTATTTCATGAATGCTTTTCATGACACCTCCCTGACCCATATATCACATACTGCAATTAGAGAACGCAGTTCCTTTTGCAGTAAGGGATTTTATGGGTCGTATAGATATTATACCTTTAATAAGCCAAAAAGTCAAATATCAGGATAAGTCTGGCCGACGATTTTTTGTTCTCTTAATCCCCTCATTTTTGCGCCAGTCAGCAACCTTTTGGTGATTACCTGAGAGCAATATTTTTGGAACCTTTTTACCCTTAAATTCCAGCGGTCTTGTGTACTGTGGGTATTCCAACAAATTATCGCTAAAGCTTTCTTCTTGGATCGATTCTTTTCTATCAATAAAGCCGGGAATTTGTCGAGAAATCGCATCAATTAGAACCATAGCTGGTAGATCACCGGAAGTTAAAACATAATCGCCAATGGAAATTTCTTCGTCGACCAAATCGCGAATCCGCTCATCGTAACCTTCGAAACGTCCAGAAATTAAAATCAGATTTTGATATTTGGATAATCTTTTGGCATCTTTTTGGATAAATTTCTTTCCCTGAGGGGTTAATAAGATTGTTTTTGCCTTTAGGCAACTTTTTTGATCTTTTATTTTTGATATTGCTTCTGCCATAACATCCACCCTTAATACCATCCCTGCACCGCCACCATAAGGGGTGTCGTCAACGGATCTATGACTGTCAAAAGCAGAATCATGAAGATTATGAATCTTAATATTAATAATGTTTCTATCAATTCCACGAGCAATCAAGCCTGTTTTCAAGAACGAGTTATAGATATCTGGCTGGGTTGTAATGATTTGATATTTCATGATGTCTCTACTAATTACGAATTATTACTAACGTACTAATTTCTGATTTGTACATTTGTACGATTAGTAATTTGTAGACACTTTCTTACAAAGAATCGCCAAATCCGCTAAAGGGCTGTGGCGATCCTTTGAATAAATCTTGTTAATTTTTTAGACTACTAGATGCAGGTTGTGATTACACAACTAGGTGCTAGTTGCGATTACACAACTTCAGTAGCCTTACCTTCTTCAAGTGGTTTGTCTTCATGCGCTGCAGCTTTTTCAACTTTCTCTTTTGGTTCTTCTGCGGCAACTTTTGATTCTTTACCACCTTCAGGCTCGATGATCTTTAAGTTGACTCGGGCGTTGTTTTTGGCTCCCAACACTCGAAGTAATGTTCTAATCGATTTAGCTGTTCGACCTTCCTTGCCGATGACCTTGCCCATGTCTTCAGCATGAACGGTAAGTTCGATTAAAACTCCCATTTCATCGACTGAACGCTTGGTTTTGACATCATCAGGATGATCGACAATTGCTTTAACGACAGTTTCGACAAATTCTTGATCTGCTTGTTGAGCCATGGAATCTCCTGCATATGCATATATTAGTTAGTAGCAGTTCGACCGATCTGCTAAGTATCAGTTTAATTGTAGAATATCTTACAATAAAAAGAAACCTCTGTCAATTATTTCTTGTCTTCTTGGGCTGGAGCTTGCTTTTTAGTCTCAGGCTCTGCTTTTTCTGGATGCGATTCAGCAGGTTTTGTCTCTTCGGCTTTTGTTTCTGGGGCTTCAGCTCCCTCAGCCTTTTCTTCTTTGATTTCCTCAACAGCTGCTTCTTTTAGCTTTTCTTCTGAAGATGGCTGAGCCGCTTTTTCCGCTTCTACTTTTTCCTCAAATGCGGCCTTAGCAGCTTCTTTCTCAGCCTGGGCTTTTGCTTTTTCCGCTTCCTCTTTGGTTTTCTGAGCTTCCAATTCTTCCTTAGAGACTGCTCGGAATTTCTTAATAACAATTAATTTGTGTTTTATACCTTCTTTTTCGAATAATTTTGAGACTGTATTGGTGGGCTTGGCGCCTTTATTCATCCAGGCTAAAGCTTTAACTTTGTCTAAAACAATTTTTTTTGTGCCTGGGTCGTAGTTTCCTAAAATATCAATATATGGCGAATAAACAGATTTTCTTTGATCTGTGACAACGATTCGATAAGTTGGATCATTTTTTTTGCCTGTTCGGCGAAGTCTAATAATTACCATAACAAAATTTACCCCTTCAGAAGTATTATATGAGAAATTGAGAACTATGTCAATAAGATATATTTACAGAAAGAGGTGGGGGCGTCACTGCTGGCGCCCCCGTCTGGCCGGTCATTCCTCCTTGAGTATGATCCCGTCTGGGCCTTGAGCATGGATGAGGATCTTGGGCGGGTGCTCTACCGAGGCGAGAAGGTTGTCCTTCGCTTGCTGGACGGCAAGGGCCATCCGTGCGAACTCGTTCTCCTGGCTCCAGCGCGATCTCTTGAAGCAGATCGTAACTATCGCGAGGTCCTCGGATACGAGTGAGTAGCTGACTTCGTTAAAGCTAGGAATCAACCCCTCTCCCCTGGGTGTCACCCAATGTGGGGGGTTGATCAACTGCATCAGCTGCGTTGTCAGGGAATCGGTCTGGGCGATCTTCTTAAGGGCCTCTTGTGCCAAAGAGATCGCGCTGTCAGAACGCTGGTGGAGGCCAAATGGCTCAAGGAAGCTGACTTCCCTCACTCCAACATCTACCCCACCTGTCCGAGTTCTTGCCTTCAAGAGGACTAGACAGATTTCATCTGGAACTTCCTTCCTGGTAGTCCATGGATCAAGGCGGACAGCGCTCCACGGATGCTTCTCGAGATAGGCGCGGAACACTTCCGGCACTTTGTCCCTCGACGCATGCCACTTCTGGAATTCCTTGTGGGCTTGGCAGACGAAGAGGAAACTTGCTTCGGCATCCTCTTCGAGACAGGGTGGCTCGGAGTATTTCTGGCTAACCCATCGCCAGCCTTCGAGGATCTCGGCGAGGATGGCGGCTCTCAAGCCTGCCGTAGCCTGATTGACGTCTGGGAAGGATTTGTCTCCGACCCAGTGTGTGCCAGGACCTGTTGTTTCGGCCGGCAGCTTGGGATAGACCTCTGTCCGCAGATGTGCTCGGAAGCCGATCTGGTCATCGCCGAAGGCGTGCTTGAGGACACCAACCAGTGGGATTGCCTTTGCGTCTTGTCCCCAGGCGCCGAGTAAGGCGGTTGTGATCTGCTGGATCTGCTGGTTTTTATCCAGCCCGGCCAGGCATCCCTCCAGAAGGAGAGTTTCGGGTGGAGTTCGGCGCCAGTCGACTTCTCCCAAAAGACCTTGAACTGGTTCCTCGTCTCGTCGCATCGTACTTCTCCCTTGCCCCGACGGTGACCGTCCGCAGGCCGCAGCTCGCCTTGGCGAGCCTGACTAAGCCAAGGCTTGCTTACAAGCCATGCTTAGGTTTCAGGTTATCAAGAAACTATTATCAATATAGCGCAAATTTCTTTTTTGTCAATATGGAGGACTATTTTATTTTTTTAAACCAGTCAGGTTTTTTGCCGTGAAAACCGCGCATAAAATCAGCAAATTTCATTGGTTTTTTGCCTTCTCCTTGAACGATATCCAAAACTAGTTTATTTTTTTCCAGATGAGCAAGATGAATTAACAGACGTTTTTCATCAATAAATGTGTAAGTTCCAGGCCAAGGATAATATGCTCTAATCTGGCGTTCAATTGATTGAGAATCTATTTGCCAATTAATTTCGCCATCAGTTTTTTGCAATTTATGAGTTGTGCTTGCAAGGGATTCATCCTGCTGTTTTTCTTGAAATTTACCTTCTTGCAATTTCGGCAAGAGATTTAAAAGCATTTTTAAGGCAAGATTCGAAAGGCGCCATTTTAAAGTTAAGTAATGGTCAAAATCGAAAATTTCTAAAGTTTCTTGAGCTAAAATCGGCCCTTTATCTATTTTCGGGGTCATTTTAATAATTGAAACGCCGGTTTCTTTTTCCCCTTTAAGAATGGCTGTTTGAATTGGCGAGGGTCCTCGATATTTTGGCAACAAAGAAGGGTGAAGATTAATCGCCGCTATTTTGGGGATTCTTAAGATGCTTTCAGGCAATTTTTTCCCAAAATCAGCTAAGATAATCAAATCAGGTTGTAATTTTTCTAAATTAGGCACGATCTGATCAATGTTATCTACTTCTAAAAGATTTTTATGGAAATTTTTAGCAATTGAGGCTACAGGTGTTAGTAGAAATTCCTGAGATCTACCCGCAGGTTTACTTTTTTCGGAAATAATTTCTAAAATATTCAAATCAAGTAAAATCAATCCTTCAAGAATCAAATTAGCAAAATCTCCGCTGCCGATAAAAACAATTTTCATCTTTTTAAGATGAGGGCATTTTTTAGAAAGTTTTTCTTTTACTCGGTCAGTGAATAATATTCCATTTAAGTGATCGATCTCATGTTGGAGAACGCGGGCTAATAAACCTTTAGCGGTCAAACGGACTTTTTTACCTTGCTGGTTTTGAGCTTTTACTTTGATTTTTATTGAACGTTCCACCGGCAATTCTATTTTTGGCACAGAAAGACAACCTTCATCTAACGTTTCATATTCTGGTTTTGCTTCAGCAATTGATGGATTAATAAAGATTTGTAAAGGAATGCTGTTTTCTTTATTTTCTTTATCAGTAAATTCTATTACACAAATTCGATTATTGATATCTAATTGATTGGCTGAAAGGCCAACGCCGTTTTCATCGGATCTTAAAACTTCGATCATTATTTTTATCTTTTTTTTCAGTTCATTATCAAAAGAGGTGACTGGTTTAGCTATCTCTTTCAAATTACTATTTGGAACGACTGTTATGGGATGCGGCCCGTATGGCTTTTGCATATAATTCTTCCATTCTTAAAGCGCAATTTTGGGTGGAGAATTTCTTTACGCCCTCTCGCGCTTTTTCTCCCATTTGTTTTCTTAAATTTTCATCATCTAGTAGTTTTTCTATTTTA
>Ga0315274_10001954_pt1 | contig 31589 bp, 29 predicted proteins | sample YL17G02_20_MG_FD_203700 | JGI IMG/M metagenome (GOLD analysis project Ga0315274, IMG submission 203700) | Sediment microbial communities from Yellowstone Lake, YNP, Wyoming, USA - YL17G02_20 | ecosystem: Environmental > Aquatic > Freshwater > Lake > Sediment | place: USA: Wyoming | collected...
GGGGGGGGGGCGGAGGAGGAAGGAGAGGTCGAAACGAAAGGTCCCTGAGCGAACAACGTGGCCAGCAGCGGTGGGGGACAGGAGGCCGCCCGTCGAGCCCCATTCAATCTTTCTCTTGTCGTTTCGTACCGTGTGAAGGTAGCCGCGGAGCCTGAACTTGCCCAGCCTCGTCGGGAGCAAAGTTTCGGCGACGAAGCGAGTTTCGACGCCGATGAGATTTGATGAATCGCCAGCGTTTTCCGACGTCGTCGTCGCCGGTGTTGTACTCAATGAGGAAGAGGACAGGAGCGCCGTGCCTGTTCCTCGCCTCCGCATCCGCTGGGGCATTCTGCGGGCCCCCGGAGTGTGCGGCCAGTTGGGCAACAGAGGCTGGGGCTCCGGGGACGAGGACGAGGAGCTCGGAGAGGGAGAAGAAGAGGCGGATGGCGACGGAGCGGCAGTGACCACCAAGCAACTTGCCCCCCGCCGACGCTGATGGCACCGTCGCCAGGAGACTGGGCTCCTTCCGTTTGGCGCCGCAGCGGCATGCTGGCAGCCGCGCCCGCTGCTGCTTGCGGCAGAGGAGAGTCCCGCGCGAGACGCGTCCATTTTTCCTCTTCGAACAGGGCTAGAAGCTAGTCCCACCAAAAGAAGAGGGAAAGAAGCAACTTTTTGAAGCCACGTCGGTTTTTCTTTTTTTTTTACTTTTTTTTTCACTTTAGTTCGTCAACTCCCCCGTCTCGTTCGCAAGCGTCTTTCGCGGCCCCCATCCATGGCCTTCTCTCTTGCGTAGGCTCTTCTCGGGAGAGAGAGTTACGTCCTTCCTTCGGGATGACGCCGCTGCTGTGCTCGATGAGAGCGCCTCTCGCGGATGCCATGCGGGCACGCCCTCATCAGCGACGAGCGGCGCCGCCCAGATCGGCCCTCGTCGCCGTCGCCGCTGCCTCAAACAAAAACACCAGCAGCAGCAGCGGCTGCAGCGGCAGCAGCGGCAGCGGCGGCAGCGGCAGCGACGACGACAAGAGAGGCAAAAAGGCCTCCCCCTCCCCCTCCTCTCCACGCCGCATCATCGACACCTCGCGCATGTCCCTGAAGCAGCAAAAGGCCCTCGTGGCGACGATGAAGAGGGGGCTGGGCAGCATCGGCAGCGACGACTCTGACTCCGACGGCGGCAGCAGCGGGAGCGGCACCAAAGCCAGCGCCAGCCGCCCGCAGCTCGCCCGCAAGTTCCGCAGGCCCAAGGCCACTCCCGAGCAGCGCGAGGCCCAGCGACTCCGCGAAGAGGAGGAGCGCAAGCGCGACAAGGCCACGAAGGGCACCACCTTCGCGCTCCGCAACATCTACGGCACCAAGTCGCTCGCCGCCAACCCGCCCGTGCTGCTGGTCGACGGGTACAACGTCGCCTTCGCCTGGGCCAAGCAGCCGGTCTCCGAGCTGAGCCCCTCGGAGCGCGCCCGGAGGGACACGGCGGCGCAGTCCCTCGACGGCGTGCGGCAGGCCCTGCTGCTCGACCTGTGCGAGTTCTCGCAGGTGGCAAAGGTCAAGGTCGTCGTCGCCTTTGACGCGATGATGAACAAGCAAGCGAGGGGGCTGCAGGCGGCCACGGTCGCCGGCGTGAAGGTGGTCTACTGCGGGGACAGGGACGCGGACGCCTTCCTGATGGCCGAGGCGCGGAGGCTGACCTCGGGCAGGGGCGGGGGCGTCGACGGCGAGAGCGACGCCCCCCCGTGCCGCGTCGTCGTCGCGAGCTCCGACCGCGAGGTGCAGATGTTCTCCGAGAGCTGCGGCTTCATCTCGAGCCAGCTCCTGCTCAAGGAGATGCGCCGGGCCGCGAGGGCCGCGGACGAGGCGTACAGCGAGAAGGCGGCGAAGGACGCGATGGCCGGGAGGGGGTTCCGGGCGAGGCTGCGGCCCGAGGCTGCGGGCGGGCTGAGGGCGCTGCGGGCCAAGCTGCTCGAAGGGGAGAGGGAGGAGCTGCGGCTGCTGCGGGAGCAAAGGCAGAGGGAACGGGAGGAGAGAGAGCAGCAGGAGGCCGCGGCGAGGGGGGCGTGACGATATCTGTATTTTTAGAGAGAGAAAACGATGCAAGAACTTGTGTACTATTCCGAGACGGAGATCGAAACGAAAAAGGGGAGAGCCTCACCCTCCACGCTCGAGAGAGCGTGGAGGGTGAGGTGAAAGAAATGGAAGAAAAAAACACTTTCTGGTTTCGACGAGAGCCAGCTCCCCATCGCATTTGAAAAGGGCAGGAAACTCCGAACCCAAATGGCCTCATTCTCTCCCTCGCTCCACGCGCACGACCTGCGCCTCGCCGAGAGCGAAACTGGCGACCGGTTAAATAACGTGCCCTCGCCGGACGAGAGGAAAAAGAGCGGCGCGACGGGGCGGCGGCGAGAAAACAAGCCTTCGACGATACTCTCGATGTCGACGACGACGGCGACGGCACTCTCGGCCTCGGCCGCCTCTGCTTCCGCTTCTCGCCCGCCGGACTCGCTCGACCTCGCGATCACCTTCCTGAAAAAGCGCGACGGCATCGACAAGGTCCTCAAGATCGCGCGCTACGCTGCCAAGTTCCTCCTCGCCGCCAACCAGAGCAGCAGCAGCAGCAGCAGAAAGGCCGCGGTTCTGGCGGCGTCTCCGTCGCCGTCTTACGCCCCCGCGTTTGCCTCTGGGGCGAGCTTCTCGTCCCCGACGCCTCCGCCTCCTGCGACCCTTGCCCTGCTCCGCCTCGACCAGGAGCCCCTTCGCAAGCTCAAGGCCTTTGAGTCGGCCGTTGGAGACGCCCGGAAGGCCTACCGCATGGGGAAGTTCCTCCAGGGCGTCGACGCCTTCCGCAGAGCCGCGCCGGCTGCGGCGAGGCTGAGCCCCGCTGGAGTGCTAGCCTGCGTGGCCGCCGCGGGCGACGGCTGCTATTACTTCTTGGACCAGCTCACTTTCTTCATGAGGGCTGGCGTGATCCACAAGAGGTATTTGAGCAGGCTGGCGAGGGCCGCCGCCGTGTGCGAATTAATAGGGTACTTCGGGTCGAGCTCGTTGCACGTCGCCGCGATCGCCGCGTGCGCGCAGCGCGAGGCGGAGCTGGCGGGGATGTTGAGGGGCGCCAGGAAGCTCGACCTCCTGACCGATTGCCGAGGAGAAGACGAGGACGAAGGCGATGACGGAGAGGAGGAGGGAGAGGGCGAAGAGGGAGCTGGGCGGCGGCGACGGGGAGGCGGGAGGGAAGCGACGTCGGCGGCGTCGGCGGTCGAGCGCGAGCTCTCGGCGCTCTCGGCGCTGCGCAGGGCGAGGGAGAGGGGTCTGGCGCAGGACGCGTGCGACGCCGTGCTCGCCCTGTCGGACCTGAGCGAGTCCCTGGCGGGGAACCCGACGGTGCTGGCGCTGGCGGGGCTGACCTCGGCGCTGCTGGGGGCGAAGAAGGTGTGGGGGTGAGAAAGAGAGAAGGAAGGGGAAAATGCTTCGTTTTGCTCAATCGTTTTCGTTTTTTTCTTCGTTTGTTTTTTTTTGTTTCAAAATTGTGGGGACGGGGACTTTTTTGTAAAATCAAATCACTTCTTTTCTAGTGCTGCTGGCCCTTCTCGACGTCCTTCTCCTTGTCTTCTTCGTCGCCGACGCCGCTCCGTTCCGAGCCGCCCTCGCTGTCGTCGCCATTATCGTCCTCGACCTCGGCCTCGAGCGGCGCCAGCTCGTCGAGCGCCGCAGCGCCGACGGCGCCGCCCTCGGCCCGCAGCGCCTGCCGCAGCTCCCGCCGCGCGAGGAAGACGACGTAGCTCGCCGCGGCCACCGCCAGGGCCGCCCCGGCCGCGGTGACGAGGAGCGTGTGCTCTCCAAAGGGGCCGTCGTGTTTCGTTTTGCCTCCTCCTTTCGCCCCAGAGGAAGAAGAGTCCTCGAAGAGGTCGGCGAGCGACGCCGCGAGAGAGCCCAGGTGCGCGAAGAGCGCGGCCCAGGGGGCCACTGCGGCGGCCGAGGCGACGAAGTAGGCGCGCCAGCCTATGCCGGAGATGGCAAGGGCGTAGTTGAGGAGGTTCCAGGGCACGACGGGGGAGAGCCTTTTATTATTATTTTTGGAGCAAGAGAGGGAAAAAAGGTGAGAAAAAGAGAAACAGACGCAAGGAAAGGGGAGAGAGAGAAAAAAAAGCTCAAGACTCTCTCACCGCAGCAAGACGACGAGCCTCCACCCGCCCTTGGCCAGGGCCGTGTCCACAGTCGCCCACCGCGGAGGCGCGGCCGCGAGCCACGCCGCCACCCGCGACCGCAGCAGCGTCCTCCCCAGCGCGAACGCCGCGCCCTGGCCGGCCGCCAGGCCCGCGAAGCCCGCCGCGGCGCCCAGGTACGGGCCGAAGAGCGCCCCGCCGGCCGCGCAGAAGAGCGAGGCGGGCACGAGCGCCGCGACCGCGACGGCCTCCAGCGCCGCGAAGGCCGCGGCCCCCCTCGCCGGGTTCGCCTTGGCCCACCGCAGCGCGCGGGCCAGGGCCTCCCCGTGCAGGAGCCCCGCGGTGAGCCGGTCGCCGCCCCCCGAGAAGACCAGCCACCGCCCCGCCGCGACGGCGGCCGCGCCCAGGAGGACCATGGCCAGGAAGCGCGGGGCGGTCCTGCGGGTGAGCCGCTCGCCGGCCTGCGGTGCCCAGCGCCAAATGGAGGCCGAGGAGGAGAGCGGGAAGAAGGAGGTGGAGGCGGAGGCGGAGGAGGCGGAGGCGGAGGCGGAGGAGGAGGAGGCGGAGGCTGAGGCGGAAGGCTGCGCTGCTGCTCGCAGGCGCGACGGAGAGAGTTCGATGGCATCGACGGCGATCGATGAGGCTCCTGGCCTCTTGGTTGCGGCTGGCCTCTTGGTTGCGGTCGCTGGAGCGCCTGAAACCGCCGTCAGGACGCCGCAGTTCTGAGCAGGCGAGAGGGGCGTGGCCATTCTCCCTGCTGTCTCTCTCTCTCTCTCTCTCCCTCAATCTTTCTCTCTTTCTCTAGGAGGGAGACCGGGATCACTCGAAAGGAAGAAAAAAAATGGAGTGCCATTTTTGCCTCTTTCCAAAGGCCGAATGCCTTTTCCTCTCTCGCTTCTTCGAGCGGGTCCCGTTTCGTCGACCTCTTGTACACGCTCGACACCCCTGGGGTGGCGAATGCAACCATGCAGTCCTACTCTCCCGCAAGCACGAAGACAAATAAGGCGCGATTCGTTGGCGCGCTTCGACAATCAGGCCTCTGAAGCCGACGCCGACGTCGAACAACGGCCGACGCCGACCCCACCTCCTCGCCCCCTCCCTCCTCCTCCTCCTCCTCCTCCCCCTCCCCCTCCCCTCTCCTCCCGCCTCCGCGTCGTTCTCGTCTCCCCCAGGACCTCCGCCAACGTCGGCGCAGCCTGTCGAGCGTCCTCAAACTTCGGCGTGAGAGAGCTGGTCGTGGTCGACCCCCGCTGCGACCCGCTCGACGACGACGCCTCCAAGCTCTCGCGCGGCGTCGAGGCTTTCCGGAACATCAGGGTCGTCGGGGACCTCGATGAGGCGCTGGAGGGCGCCGCCGCCGCCATCGGCGTGTCGAGGCGCACGGGCGGGGCCCGCAGGGCCTACGAGGGCGTCCGCGAGCTGCTCGGGGCCGGAGTGCCCGGGGTGAGCTTCACTCCGAGGAGCAAAAGGGCGGCGAATGGAGGCGCGGGAGGCGGCAGGGGGGAACCGGAGGAGCCTCGTCCGCGGCCCCTCGCCCTCGTCTTCGGCCGCGAGGAAAGCGGCCTGACAGCCGAGGAGCTCGCGAGGTGTTCGGCCTCGCTGGCTCTGCGGACCTCGGAGGGCGCCCCCTCGCTGAACCTGAGCGCGGCGGTGGCCGTGACGCTGGCGCTGCTGCAGGAGGAGGCGGCAAGAGTCGACTCCGAAGAGGAGGCGGCGGCGGCGGAAGAGGGCGGAGGGAGGCGAGCAGGAAGAAGCAGCAACAGCAGCTCCTCGTCTTCCTCCGTTTCCACCATCACCAGCGCCGTCTCTTCGCCTCCTCCGTCTTCTTCCTCCGAGATAGCCCCTCTTTCTGCTGTCGACGCCCTCGTGCTCCGCGTCGCCGAGCTCGCTGTCACCCTCAAGCTGGAGGAGGCGGCGCGGGAGACCGCCGGCGGCGGAGGGGCGCACGGAAGAAAACTTAGAATTGCGGGTCACGCGAGGGCGCTGCTGACGCGGGCGAGGGCGAGCAAGGCGGAGGTCGGGGCGATGCACGCGCTGCTCAGGGCCGCGGAGCAGAGGCTCTCGAGGGCTGCGGAGGGGGGCTGTGAAGTGTAAAAAAAAAGGCAACGGAAGGTGAAAAAACTCTTTTTTTGTTTTTCCCAACTCTCTCTCTCTTTCAGCTACACGCGCTGTCTTCTCCACGACTCCAGCGACTCGAGCTCACCGACAAACGCCGGGAAGGTGCGGAGGCCGCAGCCGCCGAGGTGGAGGACTCGCAGAGACTTCATCTTCCTGAGCTCTGCAGGGAAAAAAAGTGAAGAAACGAGAAAACGAACGAAAATTTTTGGACGCTTCTTCAAACCACTCGCGATTGGAGGAGACAGAACAAAAAAACGAAGCGCCTCTCCCAACTGAGACGTTACTTCGCTTCCCAACCGCAGCGACGCCAACCTGACACCGCCTCTGTAGCCCGTGCGCCATTTTGGCGACTGCCCGTCGCGGGACAAGGGCGGAAAGGCGGCTTCTTTTGTTGGGAGTCGTCAAAACTTCATTCATCGCTGCTTGGTAGCATTCTCCCCCGTCCTTCTCGAGGGGCACTCTCCGCTGAGAGAGAGAGCGTGACACGATGAATCGCGCCGGCATGAATCCGCGCTCGACGATATGCGTGCGCGGAGGAGTTGGCGGCGGCAGTGGCAGCAGCGTCTCCGTTGCTGCCGCACCCACCCTGAGGCATCAGCTCCGACGGAAACGGCATCATCCTCATCGACAGAGTCGGCCGCTTTCTTCCTCTCCCTCTTCTTCTTCTTCTACTTCTTCTTCCTCGACCCCGACCTCCTTCGCCGCGGTGCCCCCCTCGCGGGACGGAGGGCCCACGGCGTCTTCTTCGGCGTCCTCGTCTTCATCGTCGTCGCCGGCGATCCCAACCGCAGCGGCGACGAGCGACAGGGGAGCAAGCAGCGGCGGCATCAGCAGCTCTCTGGCCAAAGCCCCAACTGCGCTCTCTCCTCCTCCTCCTGCTCCTGCTCCTCCTCCTCCTTCTCCGACGACAGAGGGCGGCGGAGGAGACGGCCCCGAATCCGAATCCTCCGAGGGCAAGTCCTGCATCCTCCTCGACGCCGAGTTCTACGCCACCAACCCGGGCCCCCTCGCGGCGCTCGCCAGGGCCGCCTCGCGCTCGCTCGCGGCCGACTCGCCGGGCGAGCGCAGCAGCAGCTGGAGCAGGCTGCCCGCGAGGTATCGCGTTGCGGGCGCGTCCTCGCTGGCGTTTGTCGTGTGCAACATGGATAAGGTGAGTTATCTTTTGGATTTTTGGAGAGAGGGGGGACTTTGGGGAAAGTAGGACGGCGAGAGAAGAAGAAAAACGAGAAACCCCTCTTTTTCGCCCGAAATTTGACAAAAAAAAAAAAAAAAAAAAACTCAACCCTCTCTCCCCTTAGGTCAACATGTCCGTCGCCATCATCCCCATGGCCCAAGACTTCGGCTGGTCCCCGACCACGAGCGGCCTCGTCCAGTCGGCGTTCTTCGCCGGGTACGCGCTCACCCAGGTCCCCGGCGGGTACCAGGCGGCCAAGCGGGGCGGCGCCGCCGTGCTGCCGCTGGGCGTCGCGCTCTGGTCCGCCGCGACCGCCGCCGTCCCCCTGGCGGCCGGCACGGGCGCGCTCCCGCTGCTGCTGCTCTGCAGGGCCGCGGTCGGCGCCGGCGAGGGGGTCGCCCCGAGCTCGGCGACCGACATGATCGCGCGGGCGACGCCGCCGGCCGAGCGTGCGCGCACGGTGTCGTTCGTGTTCGGCGGGCTGCACATGGGCTCGCTGGTCGGGCTGCTCGCCGCGCCGCCGCTGATCGACGCGCTCGGCTGGCGGGCCGTGTTCTACGGCTTCGGCGGGGTCGGGCTGCTCTGGTGCGCCTGGTGGCGGAGCGTGCTCGAGGGCGTCGCGAGGGACGAGCCGCGCGCGCGGGCCAGGCTGGCGCACGCCGCCGGCGAGGTCACCAACGACGACGGGACGACGAGCTCGTCGTCGTCGGAGGACGAGGCCGAGGACGCGCGCGTCCCCTGGCGTGCCTTCCTGCGCAACGGGCCCTACAGGGCCCTGGCCGCGACGCACTTTGCGAACAACTGGCTCCACTACGTGCTGATGGCGTGGCTGCCGACCTACTTCAGGGACACGCTGTCGCTGTCGCTCGACCAGGCCGCCGCCGTCTCGCTGCTGCCTCCGGCGGCGGCGCTGGCGGTGGCGTCTGCTGCTGGCCCCCTGGCGGACGCGCTGCTGGAGGCGGGGGTCCCTCTGGTGACGGCGCGGAAGGCGGCGCAGGCTGCCGCCTTCTTGCCTCCCGCGGCCGCGCTCGTCGCGGCCGGCACGCTCGCGCGAGGCGACGGCCCGGCGACGGTCGCGCTCGTCGCCGCGGCTCTGGGTCTGTCGTCGTTCTCTCTCGCCGGGCTTTATTGTAACCACGCGGACCTGTCCCCGAGGTACGCGCCGCTGCTGCTGGGCGGCACGACGGCCGTCGGCGCGGTCCCGGGCGTCGTCGGCGTCGCGGCGACCGGCTTCCTGCTCGACGCGAGCGGCGGCGACTGGGAGCTGGCGCTCTTCGCCCCGACGAGCGCGCTGCTCGTGCTGGGCACCGTCGTGTTCACGCTGTGGGGCTCAGCCGAGGAGCAGGACTGGGAGGCCGACGACGGGCCGCTGTGGATTGAGACGGCGTGGGAGAAGCTCGTGAAGGGAGAGGGAGGAGGAGGGGAGGGGGGCGAGAAGGGCGAGTGAGGGGAGTGGGTGGGGTGGGGGGAAGGTTCGACTCCTCTTCTTTTCTCTTCTCCGCTCTCCTGTTCCCTTCTTTCTCTCGTAAGAATTGGTCTCGTTTTCATTTCGCTGCTAGTATTCTGTCTTTTCTTTTGCATCTCATGAGGGAAAAGTGTATAAAAAGAAACAAAAACAAGTACCCTCTAAAACAAACCGAGTGATGAACGATAAAAAAAACTCGAAAGTTAAAAAAACAAAAACGCTCCTCTCCTCTCCTACCCGACGAAGCCCGCCAGCCTCTTCTCCAGCGTCGCCAAGAACCGCGCCTCCCTCGCCACCCTCGGGCCCAGCACGTTCACCGGGAGCGCCTCCCCCTCGGCAGCTCGGATCGGCACCAGGTCCCCGGACTCCCACCGCCGCATCGCCCAGCAGAACCCAAACAGCGGCAGCAGCACCGCGGCCTGGAGCAAGTTGATCGCGGTGAAGTTGCCGCGGAGGCCGTGCAGACCCCAGCTGGTGAGCGGCAGCTGCAGCAGCCCAAAGAGCCCGTTGACGGTGTTGTCAATCGCGACCATTCGCCCGAAGTTGCGGAAGCCGAAGAGCGCGCCGAAGATCGTGAAATAGGAGGTGTAGAGGAAGAAGCGGCCGTACGTCCAAACGGTGATGGTCAGGGCCTGGAACCGCAGCGAAGGGACGGCCTGCATCAGCGAGGCGGCGACCCCCATCAGGTTGATCGCGCCCAGGGTGGCGCCGTAGCCCTGCGAGTCGAGGAGCCAGCCGATGGCAGGGATGCCCAAGAACCCAAACGCCGGGAGCACCGAGGCCAGCTTGGTGAAAGCAAAGCCCGTCGCGGCGTCGCCCTTGGAGGCCAGCTGCAGCCGGGCCGTCCCCAGGTAGAACTGGATGCAGAAGACGTTGAGCGTGTAGAAGATTCCCATCCCGGTCGACTCGGCCGAGACGAACTGGGCCCAGAAGCGCTTCTCACGGAGCTCGACGAAGCGGCGGGCCTCGAAGGTGAGCGGGCCAAAGGCGACGTCGTTGCTGTTGGTGTTTTGGTTCTGGTTGGTGGGAGCCGAGGAGGAGCCCGACGGCGCATTCCCCCCTGCTCGCAGCGCCGCCGTGGGGGAGTCGAGGTCCGCCCAGCGCGGGTCAGCAGAGTCCAGGGCCAGGGCGCCTCCGCCGCCGCCGCGAAGTCCTCCTCTGCTATTGCTCCCGCCGCCGCCGTCGCCGCTTTCGCCCCCTCCTCCTGTTGTCGTCGCTGCTTCCGCGCCTCCTCCCGTGTAGACCGCGTTGGACCGGAGGCCCATATAAGCCAGGGCGGCTTCGCCCGAGAGAGGGCCGGGAGAGGGGGCGCCTGCGGGAGAAACGGGGTTGTCGTCGAGGTTTGAAGAAGCGGGGTCGGAGGAGGTCGAGGCTGCTGCTGGTGCGGCCTCCGTCGAGATCGGGCGGAGGGGCGAAGGAGAGGGAGCTGCCGCAGCAGCAGCTGCTGCTGCAGCAGCTGCAGCAGCAGCGGTCGCCGCGTGGCTCTTCGGAGAGCCCCCATCGAGCGCCGCCAGCGCGATGCTGCCTCCCGGGGCGGGAGCAGCAGCAGCAGCAGCAGTCGCCGTCGTCCCAGCCCCCGTCGTCACCCCAACTTGCGGCCGGCGGATGAAGCTCCTCTCGTAGTCCCGCCGCTGCACCACCGCCCATCTCCCCCGCCCTGCCGCCACAAACACCTGCCCGACTCTCAGCGCGTGCCAGGGCGCGATCCAAAGCAGCAAGGGGACCCACAGGGCGACGAGGCCGCTGTAGGCTCCCAGAGCGACGCGGAAGGCCCCCGCCGGGTCCTTCCCCCCCCTCGCGACGGCGGCGTTCCACCCGAGCTCGACGAAGTAAAACACCACGCCGCAGCCCGTGAAGCCCGAGACAAGCAGCGATGAGACCAGCCCTCGCCTGAGCGGGAAGAGGCTCGAGATGTGGAACTGCGCCAGGTGGAAGGTCATGCCGCCGAGGCCCAGCAGCACCGACGCGGCGGGAAGCACGCCCGCGGGCGGCGTCCCGCTCCCGCCGAAGAAGGCCAGCAGCAGCAGCGCGGCCACGTTGAGCAGCGTGCCGAACACGGCCGTGAGCTTGGGCCCCAGCGCGTCGAGCAGCGGACCCACGAGCACGGGACCGGCGTTAAGCGCGAAGACGCCGACGGTCCACAAGACGGCGAGCCTGCTCTCCTGCGAGGGGCACGCCGCCGCCGCCGAGGGGGGCGACCCCGGGGAGGGGGTCGGCGACGCGCAGCCCTCGTCGTAGATGCCCTGGGCCTTGAGCATGAGGGCGAGGGCGTTCCAGCCGAAGATGAGGCCGCCTGGTTCGGCGGGTCGTGGGCGTGGTTGAGGGTTTTGGGGGGGGGTTGGGTTTGGGAAGGGAACGAGGTGAGCGAACGAGAGAGAGAAGGCCTCCGCGGAAAGAGGTCGCAGAGGTCGCGATGCGTTCGTGGTCTCAATGCACAAATCTCCTTCTCCTCACCTTGCACCAGCTCGCCGACGAAGGCGAAGGCGAGCAGGCCGTATTTGGCATCCGTCCACCCGGAGGGCAGGACCAGAGCCGCCATGCTTGAAGCAAAAGAGCGGAGAAAGAACAAAGGAGAAAAGAAAAAACAAAAAAATGAAAAACCGATGGCAAAAAAAGGCAATTGATCACTCTGTTTGAAAAAAGAGCTCGCTCTCTGCCGCTCCCTGCCGCTGCTCTCTCTGCCGCTCTCCGTCGCCTCTCGACACCGCGATCGCGATGCTGCAGAGGCTCGTCTCAGCGGCTGCGTGGACGGCTGTAGCAGCAGAGGCCAGGGCGAGCGCTCGGTTTCGGTCGCTCAGAGCCATCGATGAAGGTTCTGCCTGTCGATGCCGGCGCTCCTCGACCTCGACCTCGACCTCTTTCTCCTCTTTGCCCGTCATCGACGTCGACGCGCTCCTCTCCGACGCCTCGACCCCGGAGGAGCGCCTCGCGACCGCCGACAAGCTCCACCGCGCCTGCAAGGACGTGGGATTCTTCTACGCCAGGGCCAAGGGGACGACAGAGTCGAGGATCGCGTCGCAGCTGCTCTCGAAGGCCAGGCGGTGGTTTGAGGAGACGCCGCTCGAGCAGAAGCGCGAGATCGCCCTCTCGGCCGCCACGGGCTTCCGAGGGTGGCAGCCCCTGCACGCCAACGTCACCCGCTTCGACGAGGAGGAGGGGGAGGGGGAGGAGGTGGAGGGGGCAGGAGCGAGCGGGAAGGGGAAGGGGGGAGGCTACGTGGGGGACCACCACGAGGCCATCGACCTCTACAAGGGGGTCGAGGCCTCGGACGGCCTGCCCCCCTCGCCGGTGCACGCCCCGCCGGGCACGGGCTTTCCCTCCCGCAGCGACCCGGAGCTCTCCGCGGAGCTTGAGGCGCACGTCGCGAGGTGCCTGCGGCTCGGCCAGGGGATCATGCGGGGCCTGGCCCTGGGGCTGGGCCTCGGCGACGAGCGCTTCTTCGAGAGGCCCGAGAACGGCGGCACGACCGCCGAGAGCAGCTACTGGGTCTGTCGCGCGCTCTTCTACCCCCCGCTGCCGCTCCGCCCGGGAGAGAGGCGGGGCGGGCGAGGGGGGGAGATCCCGCGCAGCGAGCGCCTCAGCTGCGGCGAGCACACGGACTACGGCTGGCTGACGATGATCGCGGCGACGGGCGGCGACCCGGCCTCGGACGGCGCGCTGCAGGTCCGGAGCGGCGGCGCGACGGGGGACTGGGTCCCGGCGCCTCCCCTCCGGGACGCGTTCGTCTGCAACGTTGGGGACATGCTGAAGATCGCCTCGGGAGGGCTCTACTCGTCGACGCCGCACCGGGTGGTGCACGCCGCGCTCGAGGAGGGGGGCGGGCGGGGAGGAGAGCGGGGGCCCCCTCCGCCGCCGCGGACGTCAATCGCGGTGTTTTACGAGCCGCACTTCAACGCGCTGGTCGGGCCCGCCGTGGCCGGCAGCGAGAAAGGGAAGGGAGGCGTGGAGTCGAAGCGGTACGGGGAGCACCTGGAGAAGAAAGTTTTGAGCAACTTCGAGCTGTAAAAAATGAGAAACCCCAACCAAAAAAACTGGGAGGAGTGGAGGAGACGAGCCTCCTCTCTCACCTCTTTCGCCACCGCCGAAAGAGGTGAGAGAGGAGGAGGTTGAAGAGGAGGCGGCGGCGGTGGCGAAAGGAGGAGGTCGAGGAGGAAAAACTCGGTCCCTCTTTTTTCACTTTCTGTTCTCCTCATTCTGAAAGCGCACGTCGACACCGCGTCGCGCTTTCGCCCCCTCCTCCTCGGCAGGAGACGCACAGGACTCCTCAACCGCAATGCCCGCCTTCGACGACGGCGGTGTCGGCGGGCCCAGCAGGGAGGAGGAGCAGGGCGCCGATGCGGCCAAGTCGTCGCCCTCAAAGTCGCTGCCCCAGACGACGAATGCTGCGTCTGGGACGACTTGTTCGACCAACCGCGTGCGCCAGCTAGCCTCCTCTTGGCCTCCGCCACCCACCTCGACAGCAACAAAATATTTTCAGGATGCTAACGAGTCTCGAAAGCAAGGTGACTGACGAGCGAACGGAGAGAAAGAGCGAAAAGGAGAGAAGAGCGCTGCTCGCCATTGGCAGTTGCTTCTAGCCATTGCTTTTCAATGCCCTCTTCTGTTTTCCCGCGTGCCTCTCTGCTTTCAGCGTGCTTCTTTTTTCTCTTTTCGCCGCTGCATAGAGAGAGATAATCAAGATCGAGGCACGCTCCAGAGAGCTGTTTGAGCTTTGAAGCAGCGTGGAGGCTGCCCGGAAGGAAAGAGCGATTGCCACTCGTTCCAAGGTGAAACAAAACAAAACGCTTACCTCAACAAACAACCTCGTTCTCTATCCTTCTTCTTTCTCCTTCCGAAACAGCCGCCGCCTCGGACGAAACCCCAGCGACGCCCACGCGCGGGGCCGCAGAGGCGCCGATATCGTCCTCTTCTTCTTCCGGAGCAAAAATAGCAGCATCCGCTGACGCAGCCGCCTCCTCGCTCGCCTGCCTCTCCCTCTGTGGCGGCGACGGCGACGCAGGCACTGCTGCAAAAACCGCCGCCGCCGCGGAGGAGCTCGAGGACTTCGACCTCGGCATCTCCAACCCCGTTGGAGCAGCCAAAGAGGACGCGAGCGACGACGACGAGGGGGACATCGGCCCCGCTCGCCAGAGGCGCCTCGCCCCGGACGGCCTCGCGCTGCCCCCCCCGGCCTCGGCCGGCCCCGGAGGCGAGGACTCGGCCGCCGACGGAGCCGACGACCCGTTCTCGCTCGACTTCCCTCCCTGGCTCCCGCGCGCCTCTTCAGGAACCTCTTTTCTCGGAGGCGACGACGGCCTGGGATCCTGGGCCGACGCCCCGGCCGACGTCCTCCGCCTCGTCGTCGCGCGCCTGCCGCTCCACGACGTGCAGGCAACGCTGCTCGTCTGCCGCGAGTGGCACGCAGCATTCGCCGACGGGCTCGCGTCGCTGCGCCCTCGCCTGCTGCGCGTCGACAGGCTGGCGGCGCGGTTTCCCTCGCTGCAGCGTCTGGACCTGGCCGCGTGCGCGGGGCGGCTGGGAGACGCCGACGCGGCTGCCTTGGGCGGCTGCGGAACTTTGCGGAGGTCGCTGCGGGCGCTGTCGCTGGCCGGGGCAGAGGACCTGACCGACGCCGGCGTCGCATCCCTGGCGCATGGCTTGACGGCTTTGACGTCGCTGAGCCTGGCCAACTGCTGCAGGGTCGGGGACGGGGGCGCCGCGGCGCTCGCAGGGCTGGCGGAGGGCCAGGTCGCGGCCCGCCGGAGCTCGCGGAGTGGCAACGGCGGCAGCGCGGGCGCCGGCTCCCCCGAGCCCGACGCCGCCGCCTCCCTGTCCTCCCCCTCCGCCGCGGCGGCCGTCGTCCTCCGCGGCATCCCCTCCCTGCGCGACCTCGACGTTTCCGGCTGCGTCGCCCTGACCGAGCGCGGCTTCGCCTCGATCGCCAGGGGTCTCGCAAGCCTGACGGCGCTCAAGCTCGGTGGCTGCTCGCGCGTCGCGACGGTGACTGACGGCTGCGTCCGCGCGCTGGCCGCCTCGGAGGCGCTCTCTTCTTCCCTGCAGCGCCTCGACCTCTCGGGCTGCCTCGAGCTCACCGACGCGGGGCTCGAGGCCGCATGCTCGAGCTTTGCGGACCTGCGGTCGCTGTCGCTGTGGAACTGTCTCAGGCTGACGGACGCGGGGCTCGCGGCGCTGCACAGACAGGCTCTCTCGAGCGACGAGAGGGGTGGCGGCAGCTCACAGCCAGCCTCGCCGTCGCGCCTGAGTGAGCTCTCGCTGCGCGGGCTCTCGCAGCTGAGCGACGCCGCGCTGGTGCACGTCGCGGCCCTTCCGTCTCTTGCCAGCCTTGACCTAAGGGCCTGCGAGCGGTTCACGGGCGAGAGGCTGACGCTGCTGGCCGGGGACAGCGTCGCCGCTCCTGGAGGAGGTCGAGGAGGACAGGAGGGCCAAGACGCCGGCGACGAAGACTCTGCCGCCGCGCGCTTTGCTCGCCGCAACGACCACCACCGCCACAGCCACCACGGTTCTTCTTCCCGCTCTCGCCTCCAGCACCTGACGTGCCTCAACCTGAAAGGGTGCTACAAGGTCGCCGGCCCGGGCCTCGCGGCGCTGGGGCAGCTCACGTCGCTGCGCTGCTTGTCGCTGCGCGAGTGCTGGCAGGTGACGCGCGACGGGCTCGCGTCGCTGAGCGCGCTGAGGCTGCTGACGGAGCTCGACCTCCAGGGCTGCCGCAACATCGCCAACGATCCGGGGTCGCCGCTGCCGGCGCTGGGGAGGATGGGGAAGATGGTGACGCTGTCGCTCAAGGGGTGCGATGGGCTGAGGGACGGCGCGCTGGAGGCGCTGAGTGGAGGGAGCTGGAGAGGCGGTGGAGCCGCCGGTGCTGCTGCTGCCGCCGCTGTCGCCGCCGGCACCGAGGAAGCAGGAGGGGGAGCAGCGACTTTCGACGCCTCCCCTGCTGCTTCCTCTCTAGGACAGGAAGAAGAAGGAGAAGCGCCCGCCCCCGTCTTCGCCCCCGCCAACGCGCCGCCCTCTGACGACAGCGACAGCCGCGACGGCCCGGGCACGCCGCTCCTCCGCTGCCTCGACCTCTCGGGCTGCCACCGCCTCACGGGCGAGGGCCTCTCCCCCGTGCGCTCGCTGGGCGCCCTCACGTGCCTTAAGCTCGCGCACTGCCGCGGATTGAGGGCCGGCGCGGACCTTGCCCCGCTGGCGGGCCTGACGTCGCTCGCGTCGCTGTCACTGTCGGGCTGCTCCAACCTCGTCGAGGGCGCCGGCGTCGCGAGCCTGGCCCCGCTCACCGCGCTGCGCGCCCTGGCACTCGACGGGTGCCGCAATGCCCTGGCTATCGACGCCGGGCTCGCCGCCCTGGCCCCTTCGCTCCCTGGAGTGACGTCGCTCAACCTGCAGGGGTGCGCGACGCTGACCGACGCCGGCATCGCCGCGATGGGCTGCAGCCGCGCCGGGAACGGGAAATCAGGGCTGAGGTCGCTCGCGTCGATCTCAGTCCAGGACTGCGCTCTCGTGACGGGCGAGGGGTTCGCGGCCTGGTCTTCGAGCGGTGCGCCGATGCTGACGTCGATCTCTCTCCAAAACTGCGCGGCGCTGAGCGACGCGGGCCTGCGGGCGCTGGCCGGCGCGGTCGCGCCGCTGCGCTCGCTCAACCTCAAGGGCTGCCGCGGCGTCGGCGACGAGGGGCTCGCGGCGCTGGCGGGGAGGCTGACGCGGCTGCACCACCTGCGGCTGCAGGGCAACCAGAGGGTCACTGACGCTGGGCTGAAGGCCCTGGCGGCGTGCCCCTCGCTGCGTGCGCTCGAGCTCCCCAACTGCTGGCGCGTCACCGACGAGGGGGTTTCTGACCTGACGAGACTGACAGCGCTCGCGCACCTCGACATCAGCTACTGCTGGAAGGTGACCGACGAGGGGGTGGCCGCGCTCGCAGAGAGGGGGTCGCTGGTCCGGCTATCGATCACCGGGTGCCACAGGCTGACTCCCAGAGGTAGGGCGAGCGTGCGGAGTCTTTTGGAGTACCCGGCGCTCAACTACTGAACAAAATTTTAGTCGAGGGCTTGGAGGGAAAAAAACTCTTGCAATAAAACTGAATTGCCTCCTTGCTTTCAACGACAGCGTCGAAAAACAAAAAAAACAAAAAAACGTTTTGTCTCTCTCGCGCTCTCTCTTTTTCCTCTCTTTCGCCCTTTTCCACAATCACTCTTCCTTCGCCGCGGACCCCCCGACCTCCCTCGTCAGCGTCCTCATCGTCACAAACTCCTCCGCCGCCGTCGGGTGAATCCCGACCACGCTGTCGAGCTGCGCCTTGGTCACGCCGAGCTTGACAGCAGCGGCGAAGCCCTGCATGATCTCGGCGGCCTCGGGCCCGACCATGTGCATGCCCAGGACCTGAGTAAAAGTTTTTCATGTGTATTCGGTTGGAGAAGCCAAAAAAACAAAGGGAGAAAGAGAGAGCGTGAGCGACGAAGAAGGAGAAAGAGCAAAGAAGGAAAAAAACTCAAAACGACTCTCAAACTTGTTCTCCTCTTCTCTTTTCTGCGAACCTTGTCCGTCTCGCCGCAGACCACCAGCTTCATCAGCGCCCTCCCCTCGGACCCCGAGATCGTGTTCTTCATCGGCTTGAACGACGATGAGAACACCAGCGTCCTCTTCTTCCCGCCTTCACGCGCGGCAGCTTCTTCTTCCGTGAGTCCAACAGTCGAAATCGTCGGCGTCGAGAAGACGGCCGAGGCGACCGCGCCGTAGTCGGGTTTCGCGTTTTTGTCTCCCCCGAAGGCGTATCTCGCAAACGCCATTCCTTCCATGAGGGCGATGGGGGTCAAGTTGATCCTGTCGGTGACGTCGCCGACTGCATAAACGGAGTCGACGCTCGTCTTGGAGAACTCGTCGACGGTGATGGCCCCCGTCTTCTCGTCGAGCCGCACGCCGGCGGCCTCCAGCGCCAGGTGCCTCACGTTCGGCTTGCGTCCCGTCGCGGCGAGCACGTGCGACAGGCCCGAGAGCTCCACCTCGCTCTTCCCGGGGCCCCCCAGCGTCAGCGTCAGCGTTCCCGTGTTGGCGTCCTTCTCCAATTTCACAGGGGACAGCCCCGGGTGCAGCGTCACCCCTCGCTTCGCGTACTCCTCTGCGGCGAACTTCCTGACCTCGCCGTCGAACCCGCGCAGCGGCAGCGGCTGCCTGAAGATCAGGTGCACTTCCGAAGTGCCGAAGTTGTTGAAGATCGAAGCGAACTCGACCGCGATGAACCCTCCGCCGACGACGGCGATCTTCGAAGGGAGGTCGGGCAGGTCGAGGATCTCGTCGGACGTCAGGCAGAGCTCCGATCCCGGGAACGAGGGCACAAAGGGGCGACCCCCCGTCGCGAGAAGGATCTTGGCGGCCGTGAACGTTCTGAAAGAGCCCGGGACCACAGTGCCCGTGCGCGCGTCGATCTCGTCGACGGCGACCGTGTTGGCATCCACCAGCCTCCCTCGCCCCTCGACAAAGTCGACCCCGGCGCCGTCCAGCAGCCTCTTGTAGACGCCGTTGAGCCTGTCGAGCTCGGCGTTTTTCGCTTTTTGGAGTTCCCTCCACCCTGGCACGAAGGCGGGGCTCGAGCCGGCCTTCCACCCAAACCCGGCCGCGTCGCGGAACGCCTCGTTGAACTCCGATCCATAAACCAAAAGCTTTTTGGGCACGCACCCGCGCAGGACGCAGGTCCCGCCGGCGCCGCCCAGCTCGTCGGAGGCAACGCGCGCGAACGGCATCTCGCAGACCGCAGCGCGGATGCCGAAGGTCGACGCCGCGAAGCGCGAGGCGCGGACGCCGCCGGAGCCCGCGCCGATCGTGAAGAGGTCGTAGTCGAACTTGCCGCACTTTGACTTGGTCGGCTTTTCGGGTTCTGCTGCTGCTGCTGCTGCTGAAACGGAAGCCGCTCGAGCCCTGGCATCAGCGGGGGCGTGCGAGGAGAAAGGCAGTGCAGGACCGCCGCGCCGAGGGAGGGCCGAGGTGACAGAGGAGGCCGGGGTTGAAGAAAAGGAAGACGAAGAAGCTACGGCGACCGGATGCCACGTCGGAGCGAAAGAGACTCGACGCGCCGCTGCCGCAGCTGTTTTTTATTTTATTTTTTAGTACAGGATACGATGAGACGGTGTTTGTTTTTCTGAAAGAGAAAAGGGGGCAAGAAGATGCCCAGAAGGGGGTTTTCCCGGCGGCGCGCCTATGCAGTTCGATGGCTAGTTGGCTGTTGTCAGGCGTCGGCCTTTGCGGCGTCGGCGACATCAGAGACACGAAACCCTTCTTCCAAAAATCCCACTACTCACCGCGGCGCGCGGTCAGGTTCGAACAGGCGGGGCCAGCTCTCAGACGCATGACGAGCAGCAACAGGTTGTTCGAATCGGGGGGGAAGAAAGAGGGGGAGAGAAGCGGGAGCTTCTCTTTAGAAGTCGAGAGAGCGTTTGTGCTCTCACTTTTTTGATTTTTCTCGAAACCTCTTTGAGCTCTATCAAAACAACTGCATTCTTCGTCGAAGAAGAAAACACCTTTTGCAATCCTATCTGCACTTTTCATACCTCGAGCGCGTCCTTATAGATCCGCTCTACGCACTTGAGATCGAAGAGAGAGCTAGATTGCCGAGAATAATCCGGAGAAGAACTCAGAGCGAAAGATAATTATGAGTGCATCAATCGCGTCCCTTGGCGGCCGACCGATCGCCGCCGCTGCCCGTCTTCCTCGTCGCAGCTTTTCCGCGGCCCCTCGCTCTGCCCGTCGCTCTAGCGTCGTCGTCAGGGTACGCAGGAGTGGGACTCGGAGAATTTTTAAGTTACTCTATCGATAGAAATGAGAGGCGGTTTTCTTCTCGTTCTATCTTTTTTTTTCATCCTTCCGTTGGCCGTCCGACCCTTTTTTCCTCCCTCTCTTCCTCCCTCGCACAACACAACCACAGGCCGACCTCACCCAGCAGGCCGCCCTGGCCGTCTCCCAGCAGTCCGTGGCCTACGCCGTCGCCATCCTGGGGGAGAACCTCTACCAGCGGGCGCTGCTGCAGGAGGGCGCCGGGGGGAGGCCCGCCCTGCCGCTGACTATCGCGGGAGCGGCGTCGGCGGCGGCGTCGGCGTTCCTCGTCGGGAGCGGCGGCGGGGCTGGGCCCGGGGCGACCTTGGGGCTCGTCGTCGGGGCCGTGGGGGCGCTCGGGACGCTGCTCGTCTCCGTCAAGAGGGTCCGAGACGTCAAGAGCGACCCCTTTGTAGGTTTTTTCTTTTTTTGGGGGGGGGGGCGGGGGGATCGAGGTTCAATTTTTTTCCCCTCTTCTTTTCTCAACCTCCTCTCTCTTTCTTTCCTTTTCATCAACAAAAATAAAAATTCTCAGGCCTGGCCTGGACCGCGCTCGTGGCCCGTGTTCACGTCGATCGCGAGCTTCGCGATGGCCGCGGCGTTCGTCCAGGCGTTTGTGTACGGGGGGCAGCAGTAGGCTGGAGGAGGGGGAGGGACGGGGCAGAAGAGGGGGAGGGAGCAAGAGGGAGAGAATGGAACAACGCGAGAGGGGAGGAGAGGGAGACGAGAGGGTCTTGTTGTTTTTTCTGTAACCTTTCCTTCTCGGAACGTTTGAAAGCTCTTTTTCGGGAGGTTCCAGGGCGCCGGGGTGGGCGCCAGGGGGGGGTTGGCGGCGCAGCGGTCCGTGAGGGAGCGAGGTCGAGAGAGGCCGAACGGGGGGGAAGTAAATTTTTTTTTCTCGAGTCGAGGTCTTTCATTTCTCACACAATTTCCGTTTTTCTACGCCGCATCTGCCTCTGCCGCTCCTTCTTTTCCCTTGCAAAAGGTGGGTCGTTTTTTTGTCTTCTCCTCTCTCTCTCTATTTCTTTGTCTAACTGCAGGCGTGCTCTGTTGGCTCAAAGGGAGCGCCTCGCGCGCAGATCTCGGCCAGAGAGGGGCAGAGAGCGCGTGCAAAGGAAGAAGAAGAGGGGGCATCGACGACACTTTGATGTTCGCTCGCTGCGCTCGCTTAAAGCGACTAGTTTCGCCTGCTTGGTCCCTCGCGCCGCTCGCTCTTTCTTTCGCTCTTTTGTAGCTTGCGGAGGGGTGTCCGTTGACGGGTTTGAGCCGATCGTGGAGGCATTTAGAGGTCCCAGAATACCTTAGTTCGATGCGTGGTGTCTTCAACGCCTTCCAGAAGTTTCTTTCGATGATGAAGCGCCCTCTCACTTTTTCCCCTCTTCTTCCCTTCACTCCCCCACCCAACCCACAGAAAACCAACCTGTAGCAACCATGACGGACGCCGCTCCCGAGACCTTTGCCTTCCAGGGTAAGTAGAATAGAGAAAGGGAAGGAGAGGCGAGCGGAAAAGAGGAGAGAATCAGACGAGGAAAGCATGAGATCGCTCCTCCGCCGATCGCTCGCTCGACGACGACGGCTGTTCTCTCTCGCGACTCCTTTTCTTAGCGCCTGCCTTTTTTCCCTCCTCTCCAGCTCACTCCTCTTTTTCCCCCTTTTCAACTACCTTCCCAAAAAAAAAACTTAGCCGAGATCAACCAGCTGATGTCGCTCATCGTCAACACCTTCTACTCCAACAAGGAGGTCGCGATCCGCGAGCTCATCTCGAACGCCTCTGACGCGCTCGACAAGATCCGCCACGCGTCGCTCACGGACAAGGCAGCGCTGGACGCCGAGCCCGAGCTCTTCATCCACTTGATCCCCGACAAGGAGGCCAAGACGCTGACGATCGCCGACTCGGGCGTCGGCATGACCAAGGCCGACCTCGTCAACAACCTGGGCACGATCGCGCGCTCGGGGACCAAGGCCTTCATGGAGGCGCTGTCCGCGGGGGCGGACGTGTCGATGATCGGGCAGTTTGGCGTCGGGTTCTACTCTGCGTACCTCATCGCCGACCGCGTCACGGTAAGGGTTTAAGAGGTTTTTTCCTTTTCTCTCTCCTTCTTTTTTATGTGCTCGCAGCAGCGGCGTTGAAAGAGGGGAGATGGGAAGAAACGGGGAAAACGCTCACTCTCTCGACCTTAAAAACTCAAAAAAATGAATAACTCAAATCAGGTCGTGACCAAGAACAACGACGACGAGCAGTACATCTGGGAGTCCCAGGCTGGCGGGTCGTTCACGATCGCGCGCGACACCTCAGGCGAGCCGATCGGGCGCGGGACGAAGATCATCCTGCACCTCAAGGAGGTAGGATAGTTTTTTCCATATCTTCTTTTTCCACCTCGTTTCTTCTGCGCTCGTTGTTGCTGCGGGCCCTTGCCTCTTCTTTCTTTCTCTCTTCCCGTGTCTTTCTCCTCCGGGAGGTCGAACAGCGCCGTTAGAAGCAAAGGCAAAAACTCGAATAAAGAAGGAAGAAAAGAAGGCTCACTCTCCCCCCCCCCTCTCTTTCAACTTTCTCTTCAAAAAAAAAAACTTGTTAAAAAAACGAACAACAGGACCAGCAGGAGTACCTCGAGGAGCGCCGCCTCAAGGACCTCGTCAAGAAGCACTCCGAGTTCATCTCGTACCCGATCTCGATCTGGCACGAGCGCTCCGTCGAGAAGGAGGTCTCTGACGACGACGAGGAGGAGGAAGAAATCAAGGAGAAGAAGGAGGGCGAGGAGGAGGAGGAGGGCAAGGTCGAGGAGGTCGACGCTGAGGAGGAGGACAAGAAGGAGAAGAAGAAGAAGACCAAGACCGTGACCGAGGTCGAGCACGAGTGGCAGCTCATCAACAAGCAGAAGCCGATCTGGATGCGCCCCCCCGAGGAGGTCTCCAAGGAGGAGTACGACGCGTTCTACAAGTCGCTGACCAACGACTGGGAGGAGCCGCTGGCGACCAAGCACTTTGCCGTGGAGGGGCAGCTCGAGTTCAAGGCGGTGCTGTTCCTGCCCAAGCGCGCGCCGTTCGACCTGTTCGACACGCGCAAGAAGGCGAACAACATCAAGCTGTACGTGAGGCGCGTCTTCATCATGGTGCGTTGTGTTGTGATTGGTTTTTTTTTGCTCGCTCGCCCTTCGAGCGACAAGCGGCAGCGAGCGGAAGCTTTTTTCTCTTTTTTTCCTCCTTTTTGCTCAAAAAAATCTCCCAAATTTCTCCCTTAAAAAACAGGACAACTGCGAGGAGCTCATCCCCGAGTGGCTCGGCTTCGTCCGCGGCATCGTCGACTCCGAGGACCTCCCGCTCAACATCTCGCGCGAGACGCTGCAGCAGAACAAGATCCTCAAGGTCATCCGGAAGAACCTGGTCAAGAAGTGCCTCGAGCTCTTCGCCGAGGTCGCCGAGAACAAGGTGAGGAGGTTTCCGGCGAGCGAAGGCGAGCGGAAGCGAAGCGAGCGAAGAAGTTGCCCTCTTCTTTTCGCGCTTTTGACTTTTTTTCTTTTCCGTTCTTTCTCTTTCCCTTCTCGTACTCACTCTCTCCCTCTCTCTCCTCCCCTCGACCCCGAAACGCCAACAATAGGATGACTACACCAAGCTCTACGACGCCTTCTCCAAGAACCTCAAGCTCGGCATCCACGAGGATGCCGCCAACCGCTCGAAGCTCGCCGACCTGCTTCGCTACCACTCGACCAAGAGCGGCGAGGAGCAGACGTCGCTCAAGGACTACGTGACGCGGATGAAGGAGGGCCAGAAGGCGATCTACTACATCACGGGCGAGTCGCGCAAGGCGGTGGAGAGCTCGCCGTTCCTGGAGAAGCTGAGGAGCAAGGGGCTCGAGGTGCTGTTCATGGTAAGTAAAAGTTTTTTTTTCATTTTCGAAGAGGTCGGAAAAAGTGGAACGTCGTCGTCGAGGGTGAAAAAAAGGACTCGATACTCACCCTTTTCCTTGTCTTTTCCTTCTCTCTCTCTCACTCTTTCTCAAAAAAACTACTGCAACAGGTCGACCCCATCGACGAGTACTGCGTCCAGCAGCTCAAGGAGTACGACGGCAAGAAGCTGGTCTCGTGCACCAAGGGTGCGTTTTTTTGGTTTTTCTTCTTTTTCGCCTCGTCTTTTTTCCTCCTTTTTTTCGCCTCCATTTGTTTTAACCATGACTTCAAACTCACGCCGCCCTCTTATTCCCTTTCCCTCTCCCACCCCCGGAAACGAAACGAAACAGAGGGCCTCGACCTCGGCGACGTCGACACCGAGGAGGAGAAGTCCAAGAAGGAGGAGCAGCGCGCGGCGCTGGAGCCCCTCTGCTCGCTGATCAAGGACGTCCTCGGCGACCGCGTCGAGAAGGTCGTCGTCTCGGACCGCATCGTCGACTCCCCGTGCGTGCTCGTGACGGGCGAGTACGGCTGGTCGGCCAACATGGAGCGCATCATGAAGGCGCAGGCCCTGCGCGACAACTCGATGTCGGCCTACATGGCGAGCAAGAAGACGCTGGAGGTCAACCCGGACAACGTGATCGTGCAGGAGCTGCGCAAGCGCGCTGACGCTGACAAGGGCGACAAGACGGTCCGTGACCTCGTGCTCCTGCTGTTCGAGACCGCGCTCCTCACGTCGGGCTTCTCGCTCGACGAGCCCGCGACGTTCGGGGCGCGCATCCACAGGATGGTCAAGCTCGGCCTGGCCATCGAGGAGGGCGACGAGGAAGGGGAAGAGGCCGCGGCGGGAGGGGCTGACGAAGACCTGCCGGCGCTCGAGGAGGACGCGGCCGAGGGCTCGCGCATGGAGGAGGTCGACTAAACTTTTTCTCTCTCTCCTTGAGATTTAGATTCTTAGAGTTCGCCTTAATTTGAGGTTTCCTATTGGGGGAGAGAGAAATTAAGAGAGTGAGAGGGCGGGGGGAGAGAGAGAGTCCTAGAGAGAGAGAAGGAGACCACAGAGAGGGCACGGGGATTGCGAGAGAGAGAGATTGAGAAGGTCGAGAGGTCATTGCTCTTGCTAGCGACTGACTTTTCACTCCATTCTCATCTCCCTTCTTCTTCGCCCCCTTGTTCGAGTTTTTAGACCTTTCTGTTTTGACATCTTATGGGAGAGAAACCAGAAAAAAGGAAACAAGTGCGCAGTTTTGGAGAAAGGGGGGAAAAGTAAACAAAAAATCTGATTTTTTAGAGGTAAAAAACAAAACCGCTTTCTCTCTCTCTCTCTGAAATCTAGCGCCCCGCCGCTCGCACCCACCGCCGGTCGATGAAGTCCTTCAGCAGCCAGACCCCCTCTCCCGCGACGGCGGGGACCCACCTCCACGGCCACAGCGCGACGGCTCTGCCGTTCCCGAGTGAGAGCAGCGAGAGCGCGGGCCTGCCCTCGCGCGAGGCGTCCCACCGCGCCGGAGGAGGGGGATCGCCCCCTCCGTCTGCGCCTTCCCCGACGGCCGCGAGCAGATTGGGGAGGAGGACCTGCTCCCCCGCTCGCACGGCGTAGACCCCCGACTTTGGAGGGGTGGAGAAAGCGGGAGGAGGGGGGGAAGGAGGGTCGAAGAGGGAGACGCCCGCGCAGTCCCCCGCGGCAAAGACCGAGGGAGGGAGAGCGGAAGGGTCGGAGGACGACGGCGGCGGCGGCGACGGAAGAGGGCGAGAGCGGCACCTCAGGCTCGGGTCCACTCTGATGAACCCCCCCTCGTCCAGCTCGAGGTCCGTACTGTCCCGCTGCCAGCGGTGCGGCGCCGATCCCGTGCACCAGAGCACGAAGTCTGCCGGAAGCAGGAGAGGAGGGGAGAAGGAAGAGGAAGGGGAGGCGCCGCCGCCGCCACCGCCGCAGTCGCAGTCGACGGCGACCTCGACGGCGACGGCGCCGCGAGCCCCCGTTCCGCCTCCTTTTCCTTCCTCTTCCTCCTCCTTCCCAAACACGCTCGCCGGCGTCGAGACGACCCGTCCCCCCGGCACCACGCGCACGCCGGCCCTCCGGAGCTCTCGAGAGACGAGGGCGGCGGCGGAGCGCGACTCTTCTGGAAGCAAACCACGCGGCCCCGTGACGAGCGAGACGAGGGGGGGAGAGGGCTCCTTTTCCTTCTTCGCCGCTGCCGCCCTCTGGAGCCTCGCCGCGACCGCGGCGGCGATCTCGACCCCTGCAGCGCCCCCACCCACGACGACGACGGAAGGCAGAGCGGCGGCAGGAGGAGAGGAGGAGGAGGAGGAGGAGGAGGAAGCAGCGGGGGAAGAAGGCGCTGCCGCCGAAGCCGCCTCGCAGGCGTCGAACAAGGGCTGGAGCCTCTCCAGGAGGGAGTGCGCCGGCTTCGCCGCGATCGACCGCTTCGAGGTTCCCACCTCGAAGTTCCCGCTGGCGGTGGACCCCACGTTGAGCGAGAGCGTCTCGTAGCCGAGGCGGAGCATCCTTGTCGTCGATCCCGCTCCTCCGTCGTCCTCGACCTCGACCTCGACCTCTTTCCGACGCGAGCTCACGCTCTTGACTTTTGCGACGATGAGGTCAAACCCTGCCGCGGCGCACAGGGGCGCCAGCGGCACGAGCGCCTGTTCCGGCGCGTAGAGCCCGGCGATGACACCAGGGAGCATCCCGGAGTAGCACGAGGCCGGGGAAGAGGACACGAGCGCGAGCCTCGGTCGTTGTTGAAGAGGAGGCGACGCCGGCGCCGACGGCAACGCCGATGATGTCGACGACGACGAGCTCGGCGCTCTTCTTTTTTCCCATCGCCGGAGCGTCATGACGTGGGCATGCCCACCTCCGAGGAGCAGGAGCTCGTAAGTCTCCATCATCTCGAACCGGAGTGGAAGGGCGCGGGTCGCATCAAGCAAGGGCCCTCCCTCCGCGCGCGACGATTGAGTGACGAAACTGGGGTGAAAACTAGGCGAAAGTAATTTGATTTTTTTCCTTTCTCTCCTCACTCTCGCTCTCGCCCTCCTTTCCTTTTTTCAAATTCAAAGAAACGTTGTTTCTTTGCTTTCGCCTCCCGCTTGCTCTTCTCCGCTGAGCTTGCAGAGCTGAGGGTCGGCTCCACGCTCTTTTTCATCCGTCGCTCGAGCAGGAAAAAGAAAGAGAAGACCTAGCAGCCATGAGGAGCAGCAGAGCATTCTCTGCTCTCCCTCTCCTCGTCGTTCTCGTCGTCGCGATCTTCGCACCCGTTTTGGCTTCGGCAGCCTCGGCCCCGCGGCGCCTCTCCTCGCCGTCGGCATCCACGCACTCCTCCTCGTCATCAACTTCCTCCAGCAACTCTGTCAAGACTCTGCAGTGCGAGGACGAGGAAAAGCCCGTGTCCCACCTCTTCGGACGCGCCTCGCCCCCCCCTCAAAAGTCATGCTCGGCAGTCGGCGTCGTCCTCGCGAATGACAGAGCTCGGTTCTCCTTCGAGGTGGCCAAGGGCCGCACGGTGGCCTGCGAGCTCAACGCACTTTCGGGGGATGCGGACCTTGAGATCTCGCCTCCCGCACACGAGGGCGGGCCGGGCCCGAAGAGCAGCAGGGAGGTAAGGAAGATGCGGAGCTGAAATGATGACATCATCACGATCCCTTGTTTTTTTTCGAAAAACGGAAGAAAAAAAGAGGGAAACCCGGGAAAGCTGGACTCAAAGAAGCCCCCGACACCCCCCCCCCCCCCCGAAACTACCCAAATAGGCCTTCGGCATCGACCGCGTCGCCTTCTCCGCCGCCGAGGCCTCCCTGGCGGGCCCGGGCACCTACGTCGCCGAGGTCTTCGGCTTCGCCGACGAGACGAGCTTCGAGCTCCGCTGCGCCGTCGGCACCGCCCCTGCGGCGACCGCGCGCGAGCCCGACCTCGAGGCGCTGCGCGCCGTCCTCGGCCAGTGCTGCTCGCACGGGCCCGCCGGCGGGCCCGCCTCCTCGCTCTCCTCGTGCCCGGCCCTGCGGGCCTCGCTGGCAGACGCGGAAGAGGGCGGCCCGGGCCCCTGCGGCGCGCCGCCGAACGAGTGCGACCGCGACGGGCACCTCACGACGCTCTCGCTCGCCGGCGACGGGCTCCGCTGCGCGTTCCCGACGGCGCTCGCGGGCCTCTCGGGCTCCCTGCGAGAGCTCGACCTGAGCCTCAACGACCTCGACGGCGAGTTCGGCTCCCATGTCGCGCCCGTGCTCTCCAAGCTGCCCAAGCTCGAAGCCGTGTCTCTCAGCCTGAACAGGATCCGAGGGCAGCTCTCATGTGAGCTCGTCGGGGCCGCCGAGTCCGACGGCGACGACGAAGGCAGCGGCGGCAGCAGCAAGAAACGCCACCACGCCTCCTCCTCCGACTCCTTGCCCTCGCGCCTCGCCCGCTTCACGGCCACGCACAACAGGCTCAGTGGGCCCATCCCCTCCTGCCTGCTCGACCCCTCCAAGTCTCCCATCCAGGAGCTCTCGCTCGCGGCCAACGAGCTCTCGGGCAGGCTGCCCCGCATCGGCGACGAGCGTGAGGCCGAAAGGGAGGCCGAGGAGGAGGAGGGGGGCAAGAGACGGAAATCTTCCCCGGCGGACCCGCCGCGCTCCCCTCTCCGCGTCCTCTCTCTGGGAGACCAAGCCGGCGGCGGCTTCGAGGGGCCGCTGCCGTGCCTCGCCTGCGCCCCGGGCCTCGAGGTCGTCCAGCTCCAGGGCAACTCGCTCTCGGGCGAGCTCCCCGCCGTCCTGCCGCCGCGCGTGCGGGAGCTCGGGCTGGCGGGCAACGCGCTCGAGGGCGGGGTCCCGCCATGGAGCGCCGACTCGCTGGCGCTGCTCGAGGCGCTCTCCCTGGACGGGAACGCCCTCGGCTGCGGGTTGGGGGGGAGCCGGCGGGCGGAGATCCCGGCGTCGGTCTCGGGCGCGCCGTCGCTGCGCCTGCTGTCCGCGGCGGGGGCCGGGCTCGGCGGCGACCTCCCCTCCGAGGCCTGGGGCCCCTCGCTCGAGCGCGTGCTGCTGGGCAACAACTCCTTCACGGGGGGCCTGCCCGCCGCCCTGGCGCGGGTCCCGGGGCTGGAGCTGCTCGACCTCAGCCGCAACAGGCTGGGGGGCACGCTCGGGGCGTTCGCGGACGCGCTGGAGGGCGCGCAGGGCGCCCGCAGGGGCGCGCTGCGGTACCTCAACCTCGCGTCCAACGACCTCGAGGGGGAGGTGCCCCCCGGGCTCGCCGCCGCCGGCGCGCTCTCGCCGGGGGCCTGGGGCGCGATCCCCGTGTTCTCCGGGGGCTCCCACGGCGGCGGCGGCGGGAAGAGAGCTGGATCCCCGGGCGCGGCCGCCGCAGCGGCCGGCGTCGTGGTGCTGCGCAAGACGCTCGACCTCTCGGACAACAGGCTGACGGGTCCCCTGCCCGCCTTCCTCGTGCGCGCGATGGCCGAGGACAAGGACGTCGAGGTCGGGCTGGGAGGCGAGCGCAACGAGTTCGACTGCCCCGAGGGAGAAAACGGCGGGAAAATCGTCGTTTCGAGGGCGATGCCCAGGTCGGTCGCGGAGGGGGTGAGCTGCCGGGTTCGCGGCGGCGGCGGCGAGAGGAAGAACGTCGAGGAGGTGATCGAGGTGAGGGAGGGGGGCGCCTCCGGGGAGGAGGAGAGGCGGCCGAGTCCTTCCTCCTCTTCCTCCTCCCCGAAGGAGCACAGCGAGGAGGGCGAGGAGAGGCGCGGCAGCAGCAGCGGCAGCAGCAGCAGCAGCAGCAGCAGCAGCAGCTCCAAAAGGGGGGGCTTCGCTCCCAAGGCCGCGGAGGCCAAGAGCGGGCTCTCCCGGCCCGGCAGCGGCAGCAGCGACGGGGAGGGAGGCGGTGACGACCCCCGCCGTGCCGCTCCCTCGCCTCGCGGCAACCCCCGCGGCGGCGGCTCCAGCGGGCGCCAGCGCCGCTCCGTCGCCGCGACCCTGGGCCTCGCCCTCGTCCACCTCGTCGGCTGGTGCTCCCTGGCTGCCCTGGGCCTCGCCGCGTGGAGGCACCGGGAGGCCCTGCAAGAGAGGGCCGCGGCCCTGCGCTCGGCGCTGCCGCCGTCGCTGTCCGGCCTCCTCGGCGGCGGCGGCGGCGGCGGCTTTGGCTACAGCGGCCTCGGGGGAGGCGCGTCTGCTGCCGCCGGCTTTGACGACGACACCCTGGAGATGATCGACGTCGACTTCGCCGCAGACGCGTTCCAGCCCGACGCGCGGGCGTTCTCGGAGAAGGACTCGCTGCTGTCGGCCGGCGTCGTCGCCGTCGAGGTCAAGGTCAGGGCCGGCGGCGGCGACGGGGAGGAGGGAAGCGGCGAGGGAGCTTCTTCTTTTTCTTCTCAGGCCGCCGCTCCTCCACCGGCACTTACGGGCGGCGAAAGCGCTCGCTCGGAGACGATCGGCGCTTACCGGCCGCCGCAGCCCCCCCCCGCTGGGTACCAGGACTAGGGAGGGGGACTAGGGAGAGGGAGAAAGAGAAGAAACGAGGACGGAAGGTTTTTTCGCCCACTCTCGAAAACAAACCTCTTCGCTGTTGTTGTTTTTTCTTCATTCGCGCCCCGCTTTTGCTTCCCTTCTTTCCCCACGTTTACTGATTTTTCTCTTTCGTGTAATTGATTAAACAAGGCCAATTCAAAGCAATTTTCGCTCCGTTTTTAATCTGATCTACAGCAGTTTTCTCAAAAAAACAAAGAAAAAGAAAGCCAGAGTCGTTGATTTTTCTCTCTTCTCTTCTCTCCCCCCTCACAACTCCCCGCCGCCCAAACAGCTGCTCACGGCCCCCGAGAACATCGTCCTCGCGTAGGGTACGTAGGACAGGACGTACCAGATCAGCGCCAAAAACTGCACAAGCGCGAAGAGCAAGGTCAGGACCAGAGACCGCAGCTTCAGGGCGGCAACGAGCGTCAGCACCGCGGACGAGAGGTAGACCGCGCTCGCCGCGAGCCTCGTGGGTTCCGCCATCTTGGCGCACTGCTTGGCGGGCCCGACGACGAACATCGTCGCACCGAGGCCGCAGAGGTTGGAGAGCGTGTAGAGCGCCGCGAACTTTCGAGGGCTGACGACGACGAAGAGCGAGCTGAGCGCGCCGAAGAGGACGCCGACGCCGAGCAAGGTGCCCGCTGCGAGGTAGCGATTCGTGCGCGACATCTGCGTGGCTTCGGCAAAGGAGGTCTGGAGGCTTCCCAGGAGGCCCTGTTCGGGCTCCGGCTCAGGTTCGCCGCCCGCGGCAGAGATGAGGGAGGTCACTTTCTCCCTCGCCGAGGCGAAGAGGTTCGCGGCCATGACGAAAAAAGAGGGAGGGAGGTCGAAAAAAAACTGAAACTGAAAAACTGAAAACTTTTCCCCTTCTCCTGGGCCTCTTTTCGGGCCTTTCTCGGGCTTGCTCTGATCTGCAAAGGCAAGTGGAATGCAAGCGAGGAGTCCCTGCTTGCTTCGTGCCGTCGCTTCGACCAGAGAAGGAGCAGGGACAGAGCGCGCGTGAGGGATAGAGAGATGCCTGATGGGAGTTCTTTGGTTTCTTTCGTCGGCGCTTCTGATTGCACAATCAAATCCCCTTTCTCTCTCATCCTTCCTCCTCTCTCCCTCTCTCTCTCTTTCTCTCTCCCCGCCTCTTCCTTTCAAGCACCACTCCTCCCAAGCATCATGGCCTCCTCCGCCGACGACTGGTCCCTCGACCAGCCAACGCGCGAAGCCACCGTCTCGCGCCTCTCGGCCAACCTCGTGTCGATGGCCTTTGCCCGCGGCGCGGCGCTCGACATTGCCGAGGCACTCGAGAAGGCCAGGAGCGCGGAGCGCAGGGCATACACGACGGCGCAGGTCGAGTCGCGCACGACGACGGGCGTGCGGCCGCACGCAGAGACGCTGAGGGCATACGCGAGGTGAGTGAAAGATGTGTGGGGAGTACGAAAACGCGATCGAAGAAGAAGAGAAAGAGAGAGGCTGAATTCAGCCGTCGTCGATCGAGGTGCGCCTTCCTTTCTTCTTACCTCAACCAGCCTCGGCCTCTCCGAAATCAAAAAAACATCCCC
>Ga0315274_10001957_pt1 | contig 31563 bp, 31 predicted proteins | sample YL17G02_20_MG_FD_203700 | JGI IMG/M metagenome (GOLD analysis project Ga0315274, IMG submission 203700) | Sediment microbial communities from Yellowstone Lake, YNP, Wyoming, USA - YL17G02_20 | ecosystem: Environmental > Aquatic > Freshwater > Lake > Sediment | place: USA: Wyoming | collected...
CGAAGAAAGGTTCATGCACATACTCGCCGATATGCCAAAAGAGAAAGGACTTTTTGTTATTCTTTACCCAATCCCTCAGATGCGGCAAAGTCTTCTCATCCAGCAGGAGATGTGATTGGCTCTGAAAGTGACTACCAAATGCCCATGTATTGGCCAGAAACTCAAAACTTGAAAAGATTGCGGTATTATATCCGTTCTCAGCCAGAACATCAGGAAATGTTCTGAAATCGTCATGAATCTTCTGGTTGAACCATGACAGGTTAAGCCCTGATGGATATCGCCCCGAGATGATCGAATAGAGTGAAGGGTATGTCCAATTCGATTGGGAAAATGCATTTTCAAACAATAGAGCGCCCTTTGCTATCCTGTCGATATTTGGTGATGTTTGCTTGCGGTATCCGTAACAGCCCAGATGGTCTGCACGAAGGGAGTCTACCAGCACTATTGCAATAGCCATAGCGTTATTCGATTTCCTTTAATTATTTATTGTGCAAAAAAGGGCATCTTAACAATCCCCTTTTCAATGCGCTTTCGGATAATTGTTAGAATCATTCCGAAATGTGATGGGTATTTCACAATATATTCCCCGAAAATATTTGAAATCTTTTGCAGGTTGACCTTGACAGTCAGTTCCCTGGCTTCTTGGTCTTCGACAGAAACCGCTTTCTCTATAATCAGTCTGTGTGTATTGTCGGAATTCCTCACAATAAAAGTTGGCAGGATTGTCGCACCTGTTTTCATTGCAAACTTCACTGGCCCAGGGGCAACATTAACTTTATTCCCGCAAAATTCAGTCTCCACCCAGCTGTTTCCAATCCTGCCGTCAAACGCAATCGCAATAAGCTCGTTTCGTTTCAGAGCCAGGTGGGCATCCTTGAGGGCAAAGTCCGACCGCAGAAAGTTAACAGGCAGAACAGAGTACTCTTTCTCTCTCATCTCGAAAATCATTTTATGAACATACCCGAGTTGTTCTATAAGCGGTGGTCCTCCGAGCTGATTGATCTTATACCCTCTAAATCCAAGGACTGGCAGGATCATAAGGAATGACCCAAAATGAGAAAGTAGAATGATAACTCCCTTACCTTTTAAGAGCGCAGCATCCAGATTCTCAATGCCTTCGATCTTTACCATTTCTTCTATGTCCTTCTTTGTTAGCGTACCTAATATCAGATCCTCAAAGCGCCTCTTGACTTCCATGATAAAGCTTTGCCGCGCGGCTGTTTTAGCCATAGGGTCAGCGGGAGATATCCCGAGACATTTACCGACCTCTTCGCAGGTAGTCCGCCTCAGGTCACGGGCAAGGTAATAGATTGCAAAACCACCTGTGGAAGCAATCGCATAGCCGACCCTTCGAGGGATTGCCTGAACAATTCTTCTGAACGGAAACCAAAAAAGCCATAGTCCGATATTCTTGAGCATGGTTGGACTATAATGTGATCATGTGATTATGAATCATACAAGGAAGCCTTTCCCCTGAGCCTGCCTACAATACGGAAGAACCCTTTTACCATCGGTTTTAACAAATCTTCGGTAATAAACAAGACCACATCCATTATTACAGTGATATATCGCTGTGAAGAAGGTTCGTAAAACAACTTCTTGAGATGTTCCTCATTCTCTGGCAAAAGATCGGTTATATTAGTCATCATCCCTTCCTCAATTGCCTTTTGATAGATCTCCGTGTGGGGCTCAATTCGTATCCAGCCCACACCGACACCGCCTCTGCCAGGCATCATAATGGGGATCTTGTACATATAATATATGGTCTTCAGGAGTCCTTTGAAATCCTGTCCGGGATGTGCGACGAAGAAGTTATATCCGATTGCCATTCCTTTTACAGCCCTGCCGATTCTCATATTATCGTCTATGTGCTTTACTGTCATGCCTTTTCTGAGCCCTTTGAGCCCTTTATCTGTGGCCGCATCTGGGGAGCTTCCGATGTGTCTGCAACCTGCCTGTTTGACAAGCTCAAGGAATTCCAGAGAGAAATTATGCAAGCTGAACCATGCACCCCACTCGACCTTCAGGTCTCTCTTGATGATCTCCCTGCATATGTCCTTAGCATGAGACTCTGGAATATTGAAAACGCTGTCTACAAATGTGAACTTTGTCACACCATGATTATTCACCAGATACTCAATCTCATCGACCACATGGGCAGGGGTACGCATCCTGATGTTGCAACCATTCAAGAAAAGGTAGGAGCAATACGAGCACTTAAGTAGGCACCCGCGCTTGCTCTGAATGCCTATCGCATTGTGCAGTGGCCCGGTATAATTCTTTATGTCAATAATCCCTGAATCCCTGCGCGGCATCGGAATGCTGCTGAAATCCGGTAGCGTACGCTGCCCTGAAAAAACCACTTTCCTGTCTTTGCGATAATAAATGCCCAGCACTTTTTCCGGTGTGTCGAGGTTGTTCATAAGCTCAGAAGTGGATTCTTCCCCCTCCAGATAGACGCCATAATCAACCTCTGGGATTTTCTCCATCACTTCCTTTGCGAAAATTGAATAACCCCCACCGCCTATCATGATTTTAGCCTTCGGTGCCTTCTCTTTAATGGCCTGGATCATCGGTCGAACGGTTTTGAATTCAACAAAGAGATCTCTTCGCTGGGTAGTGTCAATATTTCTGATCGATACGCCGACTACATTAGGCTTGAATGAGGCAACCTCTGCTTTCAGTTTCTCGAATGAGTCAGGGTATTCGTAAACATTCGGGTCAAATATCTTTATCTCGTGGTCACGAAGTGCGGTGGCAATATAGCTGAGCCCTAAAGGGTATAGCGGGATTTTGATCTTTCGCCTACCCGTATCCTGCTGAACTAACAGTATCTTCATTCTTTTACTCCACCCTTAATTTATGAACTGCTCAAAGCGGATTAAAAATGTTGAACCACCTGAAGGTGGTTATTCCTCGAACATATCGAGTTGATCGAGGCGACGATCTTCCTGCTCCTGTTTCCTGATGTATTCTCGGATGGTCGCTTCGTCTCTTCCGACAGTGGAAACATAATAACCTCTGGCCCAGAAATGCTGGCCAGTAAAATTCTTGCGATGTCCCTAAAATTTCTCGCTATATGTATCGCGCTCTTACCTTTGATGAAACCTACCACCTGCGATACCGCATATTTCGGTGGTATGGAGATCAGCATATGAACATGATCGGGACAAAGATGACCCTCCATAACCTGACTCTCCTTCTGAGCTGCGATGTCCCTGAATGCTGATCCAAGATACTTACGCAACTGATCGTATATAGCTTTTCTCCGATATTTCGGTGTCCATATAACATGATACTTGCATTCCCATAATGTATAACTTAAACTCCCACTGTCGTTCAACTTAAACCTCCTTCCCCGTAAACTTTGAGCGGTTCACGGATAGGAGGTTTCCTTTATATTCCCGGAATTGTCAAACTCCGGGAGTCCCCCGGCAGAGCCGGGGGGTTACCCAGGATAATTATTGTTGGTTTTCTATCACGGAGCATCATTTTTAGATGTCGAAGCTCATCAAGCGATAGTGTTTTCATTATGCACAGTAACGTAAAGTATAACAAAATACTTACAATCAAGATTATTATACTATGTAATATGCTAAACATATAGATAAAGCATCCCATCAGCATGGCGGCAAGTAATGGCTTTGCAATGGCCGTCAGTATTTGTTTCGCCTTCACTGTATCCCTAAGGAAAAACAGGTAGGTACAGATCAATGCGGTATCAGACAGCGGCACTGCTATTCCGGCGCCGATGTAGTTGAGTCTGAAGACAAGAACCACATTGAGGATAAGAGCACCCATCAAGGCTATAGTGTTTATCGTTATAAGAGTCCGTTGCCTATTCAGTGAAATTGTGAGGGACTCGAAAATAACAATAATAAAGCTTACGTTTATGCCAAGGATAAGGAAACGGAATATTATTGAGGACTCCAGAAATCCGTGGCCAAAGATAACTGAGATAAGCGTGTCAGACAGGGCAAAGCCGATAATGGAAAAAGGCAGGCTGAACATTAGCAGACATTTAATCACAGTCAGCACTATTTTCCGTATCTCGTCCCTTGAGGGATCGCTGATTGCAAGCCTTGACAGAAGCGGGAACAATGCTATCATGATTGACATGGGGATAACCTGAGTTCTGATGATAATTCTTGAGGGGGCCTGAAAGAGTCCTACGGAATAATTATCAAAAAAATACTTCAGGACGAATATACCCATATAGGCATACGTTTGAAAGAGAAACTGACTGACCGCTATCGGTGCTGATTCCCAGAAAAGACCTTTTATCCCGGTTAGCGATAAATCAATCTTGGGCCTTATCAAGAATCGCTTCATGGAAATATAGATTGTTCCCATCAATCCCATCAGGCTTGAAAGAACGAATGCGATGAAAAAATACAGCAGGCCCAGGTTCAGGTAAACAGATATTGATGTTAACAAGAGAAAGGATAATGACGAGAAGAATGTCACATAGGTCTCGTATTTCATCCTTTCCAAGGCAACAAAAGAGGCGTTTAATACTCTGGTTGTCGCAATCGAGACCATCCCGATAATGCTCAAAAGAAGTGCATAAACATGGGCAATGTCCGCATGGAAAAGTTTGTAATAAATCAGGATGCCTATTATCACCGGCACGCTCATCAGTGCTATAAGTTTTATGCCAACCCCAATCAGTTCATTGGCATTGCTTTGATCTCGGCTGATCTCTCTTGCCAAAATACGCGGAAGACCCAGGATCAAATAAGGGGAGATTACCCAGACCATTGCCATCAAGAATGAGTAAATCCCGAAATCTTCCACGCCGAGATATCGGGCAATCACCGCCACTGCCAAGAGATTGGCAAGTACTTCAATTCCCCTTGTGGTCATGACCCACAGAGAATTCTTTGCAACACGCCGCATCGTCTTTTCTTCTTCCATACAATGCCTTATTAGCCATTCAGTGTTGTGAATCAACGAAATTGTTAAGCTATCCTAAGCTAAATTAGCTGAGCAAGCTTGAGGGTGTATTATATGCCATGTCTATCGCCTTGTCTTTGCCAACAGTATTCACCAGTTTTTTCATGGCATCTGGAAGCGTTTTAATGGTTTCAATCCTGTGGGTGTCACTCGCCAATATATTCCCAACTCTCTGCTCAAGCAAATGCCTTACTGTTTTCTTTACATTGCTCCCGTAATTCCCCAGAATACTATTGGTATTAAACTGGAGCAGCACTCCGCTTTTGATAAAACCCATAACAATCCCTGGATTATTGATTACATCAAGGCATCGTTCTGGATGCGCCCATATGGGAGTCACTCCAAGTGTCAATAGCTCAAAACAGGCGCTATGAGCATAAATCGGGATGCCCATCATTGGCATCTCGAAAAGTACATGGCGACCTAACCCTCCTATTGTCATTCTTTTATCCTCAATCACCTGGCGAGGCAAATCTGGATCTATGACAAGCTCCGCTCCCGTATGGAGAGTTATCGGCAATCCGATCTTGTTAGTTTTCGATCATAGCCTCTCGTAAGCTTCCTGCATCTTATCGAGTAATTGTCTCCGATCTCCTTCAATAAGGTGAGGGGTACAGATCAATTTACGAATTCCAATATCACAGGCACTACTAAGTATTGCAATGGATTCATCGAGCGTAGAGGCTCCGTCATCAACGCCAGGCAGGATGTGGGTATGGATATCGATAAATTCAGTATTTCCCAAAAGAAATCCTATTTATAACTATCGTAATAATAAGTCGATGAATCCTTGTGAACACTGTTCATGACGACGCCAAGAAGGTTGATGTTCGCCCTTTTGAACGATTCAATAGCGTCGTGGAGGTGGCTTTTTCTCACCCTGCCGCTCTGAACAATCATGATACTTCCATCCGTATATCCGCCGAGAACGAGGGCATCGCTTGCCGCCATCAGGGGAGGTGTGTCCACAATGACCAGATCATAGACATCCGCCATCTCCTTTATCAGTTTGTGCAGCTTGTTTGCCTCCAAAAGCTTTCCCGGGTCCGGCGGTACGGGACCAGTCAGGATGACACTCAAACCGTCGATGTTGGTCTTGATCTGGATGTCCTTCACTTCGGCATCCCCGACCAAATAATTTGTCAGCCCGATTCCCATGGGCAGGCGGAAATAATCGTTTATTCCCGGTCTTCTCAAATTCCCGTCGATAACCATTACCTTTTTCCCTTCATTTGCCGCTGATATGGCAAGGTTCGCCACAAAAAAACTCTTCCCCTCCCACTCCAGGGTGCTCATCACGGCGATGCTTTTCAGCGTCCTGTTTAAAGAGGCGTACTTGATGCTGTTACGGATGGTCCTTATAAATTCGTTCAACGGTAACCGCGGATCCGTAAGGCTGATCAATCTTGGGTCTTTCTTCTTCAATTTCAATATGCTTCCGAGAAATGTCAGTTCCGTGAATGCCTTTATGTCCTTCGCGCTTTTTATCGTATCGTCGAGGAACTCGACGAAGAGGGTCCCGCCAATGCTGAAAATGAAACCCAGTATGATGGCAATAATTGTATTGATCCAAAGGGATGGCTTTTTATGTTTGGAATCATCCTTTTTCGCTTCAATGGCGGATTCCACAAAACAAATGTTGGAAAGGGCTGCAGACTCCGCCATGCCGATCTGATACTGGTATTTGAGAAGGGAGTTATAAACATCCTGGGTTACGGATACGGCAAGCTGAAACTTGGCATACTCGGCCAACTGTTTCGGCAGTTTCATCTTTTCGGCCTCATATCTGCCCAAAACGGCAGGTAGCGCCTGGTTTTGACTTTCAGAGCCAGCAAGGTCGGCATAACTGATGGCTATCTTTTGCGTGAGATCCTGATAAACAGGATTCACGGACACCGTCTCCGTCCCGAAAATTTTGACGATTTCTTTCTGTAATAGTTCCTTGGACTGGGCAATCTTGTTTTCAATATCGACAACAAAGGGGTGTTCCTTCGTGAATCTGGTTCTGGTCTCCGCCAGGCTCAAATAGAGATCCCGCAGGGTGTTCTTTAAACTCAGAACCATGTCATTTTCTTTAAACTGCTCGGAAGTTTTTTGATAATCGGGAATGGATTTAAGCTGAGCCTCCATGTTGCGGATCGATGCTTTCGTTCTTAATATCAACAGTTTGTTATCCTCGATGGACTTTTTAAGATCCGCAATTGTCTGGATGATCGTCGAAGTTTCCGTATCCAGGTTGGTAAACTTTTCCCCCTCCTTTAATTCTTTAACTACATCGAGCGCTTCCAGATATTCTGCCTTGGCTTTAATAATGTTCTTGTCGATAAACGCCTTGGCGCCGGAATAATCTCCCCTGACCCTTTTCCACTCTTCTTCAATGAAATTATGGGCCATTGAATTGGCGATCCTCATGGCCTGTACCGGTATCGGCGACACCCCTTTTATCTCGATAATATCCGTATCCTCATACTGATCAACCGAAACATGCGGCCGGGGAAAGATGCGCGATGTAAGCGGCGAGTCCAGTAGTTCTTCGGCGGTCATGACCTCTTCCGTGGCGTTTACATCCACGCCCAGGAACCGCAGCGCGGTTTTCAAGCTTGGGACAGCGTTCATTATCCTTGCCCTGGTGCGCATCCTTTTCACATTCAACTCCGAGATGGTCTTTTCGGCAACAGGCCTAAGGGCAGCGAGGGCAAGATAATTGGCCCTATCAGTATCTGTAAGTGAGGAACTTGCACTGGTCGTCTCCTCAAGTCCGATACTTTTGAGCGTGGAGGAAGTTGCGGAGGACTTCCTTAACAGTACACGCGCGGTAGAGTCGTACCAGGGGGTAATCAGCAGGCTGCCGATCACGATTGTAAGGAATATTGAGGCAAAGACGCCTGTTGCCAGCCATCGCCGTCTCGACAGTATCTCAAGTATAAGCTTAAGCTCCATTCACGCCCCCTAATATCTATCCAAAGTTATTTAAAATATTGATGGAAAGTATACTCAAAATCGGACATACAACCAACTTAACCCCAGAATTACCCATCGCATGGCGCCCATCGCCGGGTAATTCTAAATTACCTATTCGGTACAATAACGCCCCCAGTAATTTCTTTTCCGCGTAGGACATCCCTCGCCGATGGGTAGAGAACTATGCCACTCTCAAGGGTTACAAGCGGATTGATAATGCTATAAAATCGAGTCATGAATCTTTGTACATTTGCGATAAAAGTGGGAAGAACATAGACAAGGTCGCCATTTCTCAAATAGTCACCTTGATTGAGTTTCCCTCCTTTCATCATATCACGGATATTCAAAGCCTTTACGAAAGCCTTGCCGTTTTCGCTTCGTACAAAAAGGACATTCTTCTGGTCGGCATCAAAGTTAAACCCTCCCGCTTTGGCTATGATTTCCCAAGGCAACATATTAGCTTGCCATAGAAAGGTGCCGGGAGAGTTTACCTCTCCGAGGACGTGAACTTTCAGGTTCTTTAAATTTGATACAGTAATATCCACCTGAGGGTCAACAATGTATTTTGACAGTCGCAACGTCAACTTTTCCCTCAATTGCGAAATCGTTAAACCGGATGCTTTCAGTTCGCCAACAAGAGGAATTTGAATATTTCCGGAGGGGTCTACCTGTACGGCTCTGGCTAAATCATCGTTCCTCCAGACCTTGACTGCGACCTCATCCCCGGGGCCAAGGATAAACAGGAATGCGTCTTGCGTTTTCTCTTCCCCCCCCGCCTTGACAACGCCACCCTGTTCTCCGGGAATATCCTTAACAATGGTGTTGCCCGCGCAGGAGACCACTAAAAATAACAGTAATAACATGATTATTTGCAGATATCTTATCATCTTGAATCTCGCATAGTTTTGTCGTAGTGTCAAAATGCTCTCCTTTCGCCTACTCTGAACATATCTACCCCTCGGCGCCTATCTTTTCTATACTGCAGAGGAGACCCCTTAATTGATAACTGCCGAAGGCCGGATCGTACGGAGGGGCATTCGACGTGAGAAGATTGGCGTTTGATTCCCATACCCCAAAATCCGGTCCTTCTCTTTCGGGAAACCACCATCCGTGGTCAACATTGACTATCCCTTTTCGAATGTCCTCTGTTACCTCCGCCCTCATCCGTATCCTTCCGCGGGGAGAACTTACGTATATCCAGTCTCCGGCGGCAATACCGTGCGGCTCGGCCGTGTCCGGGTTAATCTCGGCGATCGGATGAGGCCTTCTTCTTCTCAGGGATTCTATCTGACGGTGTTCACTATGGAAAAACTCACGTCTCCTGCTCCCTGTGGTCAATATGTAGGGGAACTTTTGAGCCAGTTCGGGTTGCGAATCGGGGTTCTCCGGTGGTTCTTTGAAGGTGGGCAGGGCATCATAGCCCAATCTCTCCAAGGATTTGCTGTAAAGTTCAACCTTTCTCGACGGCGTTCGGAATCCCTTCTTTTCGAATTTATAATATTCATGGGGGGGGAAAACCACGGACTTCCGCTTGAGTTCCTCAAAAGTAATACCGAGCGGCTCAAGCCGGTAATTCAGGATATCCTCGAGCGACTCCTCCGCCCCGGGCAGGTTCAACCGTCTCCCCAGATCATTCATGATCTCCTCGTCCTGTCGGCATTCCCTCACCTGCACCGTTTTTTGCTGGGCGAAGACCGCGTTTCCCGCCACCAAGGGAATCTCGATAATTTGGTTGACTTCCGGCCAGAATGCCGCGGGCAGGATATAATCGGCTAACGCCGCGGTCGGGGTCATGAACATGTCCGCGACGACAAGCAAATCGAGTTTCAATAAAGATTCGTACACCTCGCGCGTGTTTGCCACCGTGACCATGGGGTTCCCGCCAAAGACAAGGAGCGCCCTGATTCGATAGGGGTCACCCGTTCGCATGGCTTTAAAAAGACCGGGGATATGGGCGGAAGGCATCGCCGCCCGGAATCCTGAGAGTAGTTTGAACTGGTCGCTGCCGATCCTCTTGGCAAGCATTCCCTCCGGCAATTGATTTCTCATCACCGGATAGGGTCGGATGATCTCCATTCCCAAAATGTCCCCTCCGGGGATATCAATATTCCCCGTGAGCCCCCTGAGTAAAGAAATAGCCCTCACCGTTTGCAGGGAATTTGGGGTTTGTTCAATGGCAACACCCCATTCCAGAACGGACGGTTTTCCCAACGCGTATCTCTTTGCCGCGGCGATAATATCCTGCGCCGGGACCCAGGTAATGTCTTCAGCCCATTGAGGCGAATAACTCGAGACATGTTCCTTCAGTTTTTCAAAGCCAACGGTCCATTTATCAACAAATTCGACATCATAAACCCCCTCATTGATGATCACATGTATCATCGCCAGCGCCAGCGCACAATCGGTTCCGGGTCTTATGGGTAGCCACATCTTGCAACGTTTTGCCGTCTCGGATCTTCTCGGATCTATGGCGATACCGAAACTGCCTGTCGCAAGCGCCCTTTTAAGGGGAAACGAGAGCTCCCCGTCCGGGCCGGTGATGACCGGATTATGTCCCCAGAACAGAATGGTGTTGGGTGTGACGTCACCATAGTAGTCTGCGACAACGAACCCGCCGTAGGTGAGACGGCTCACCGTGACTCTTGGTATAAAACAGTTGGCAAGACCCGGCTCGTACCAGTTGGGGGTCCCAAGGGAATTGGCGAAGCGTATGACGTGCATGTAATGATGTCTGCCGGTTCCCTGGCCGAGAGCAATCGCCTCGGGACCAGATTCTTCTCTAATGCTATCAAGCCTGTTTGCGATGTCATCAAGAGCGGTATCCCAGGCGACCTCCTCCCAGCGATTCGATCCCCTTGCGCCGATCCGTTTCAGCGGAACAAGGAGCCTCGAAGCATGATACATCATCTCTGGTGTGGCCGGACCTTTTATGCACATCCGGCCCCGGTTAAAAGGCGAATCGGGATCCGGCGCAACCTTCACAAGCCTGCCATCCTTCACCGACAAAAGGGCGCCGCAGCCACCATGGCAGACACGGCAAACGCTTCTATAGATTTCTTCCTGATCTTTCATGATGAACGCTCAAGTCTAACTTCCGTCAAAGCTCACCAGAACTTTACAATTTTCCTCAAGAAGCTTTTTCGGAGACCTTAATAGTTCGCAAAGCCCCTCCGGACCATTGACAACGTGGGTCACAACATCATCCAGGGATATGCGCCTATTCTGACAGAGACTCAAGATGTTCGCAAATGCGCCGCCAAGATGCCCCCTCGACCCAACTAAAGACACGGCATTGGTGATCATATGGTCCACGGCATCGAGCACCAGCGGCTCCCCGCTCCTCCCGAGGAGAGCGACCCGGCCGTTCGCATTTAATCGCCGGAATACCCTGCTGACGTTATCCATGTGTCCCGAGGCCTCCATGACCACGTCAATGGAGGACGGGCCATGGTCAAAGAATTCGTCAATATCGTAGACTTCATCGCTCCATTTTCGGGCCATGGTTCGTCGGAATGGAACGGGTTCGACCATATATACCTTGGAGGCTCCAAAAACAACCTTGCTCAACATGGCCGAGAATAAACCGATCGGACCTGCCCCAAAGATAACAACCACATCTCCGGCTCCCAGATCCGTGTTCTGACAGGCCACATAAGCGACACCTGCCGGTTCAACGCACGCAGCCGCCCTCAGTCCCTTCCCGCTTTCCGCCAGGGCAGTAACGTCGTGGGTCAGCATAGACGGGACATCGACTACCGTGCCGAAAAGCCCATCCTTTTCCAACCCGAGCAATAGGGCATGACGGCATTGATTAAAGTCTCCTCTCCGACACTCATCACAGTAATGGCAGACGATGATTGACTCAAATGTCACGTAGTCACCTGGTTTGACATGCCGGACTTGTGATCCGACCTCAACCACCTTGCCGACCCCCTCGTGGCCTATGACCCGGCCTTCGCGAGGGATTTGAGCCGGGGACGAACATAGAATATAGCCCGTATCTGAATTCGTTTCCACAAGATGGACGTCCGTGCCGCATACACCACCGTAGATCATTTCCACCCGGACCTCGTCGGAACGGAGCACCCTTGATTCTCGGTTCTCCACAGATACCCGAGGATTTCTGTATATCTGGTGAGAACCCGGGTTCGCAACACCTTCCATAGGCTCCATATCCGCATGAACAACAACAACTCTGGATTCCATAGCAAATTCACTCCGCACTATTAATTTCCAATCCCTTCCGGTTATAGCTCTCGATACAGTATTTTACCACCCGGGGTCTTGGGAAGCTCACTTCTAAACTCAATGATACGGGGGACCTTGTATCTCGACATCTTTTCCTCACAGTACTTGCGGATCTCGCCTTTGCTTATTTCCACGCCATTCTTAGCAACAATAACCGCTTTAGGTACTTCGCCGTGTAAATGATCTTGGGCCTTAACGACTGCCACAGCCTTAATCTTCGGATAGTCGATCAGCACATCCTCGATCTCCGTGGGGAAAACCTTCAAACCTGCCACTTTCATCATCCCGCTCTTTCTGCATTAATTCCTTTGCCTGTGAAATCTTATTCTCAATTTCTACAACCGACGGATGCTCTTTTGTGTATTTAGTCTTCGTTTCAGCAAGAGATAGATAGAGGTCCCTTAATGTAAGTTTAAGGGATGTTATCATCTCATTGTCCTTTATTTGCTCTGATGCTTTTTGATACTTAGGCATGGATTTGAGTTGTGATGCTATCTGGTTTATTGATGCCTTTATTTTGTATATTGCAAGTTTGTTATCCTCCATAGCCTTCTTAAAATCATAGATAAATCTTATTTGCTAAGCAATTTTGAAGAGAGAGCAGGTGAGGAGAACCGGCAGTTTAGGAAGGTTATATGGAAAGATTGCCATATCTATGGCATTCTTTCCATTATGTTTTGGATAAGAGTACTGGTCTCTGTATCCACATTGACCACCTTTTCTCTCTCCTTAAAATCCTTAACAGTCCCTAGTGCATTCCTGAATTCATCCCTTGCCTTTACAATATTCTCGTCTATAAACTGCTTTGCCCCCTTGTAATCCTCCCGTACCCTTTTACGCTCCTCTTCAATAAATGCATCAGCTACAGCATTTGCAATCTTCATCGCCTGTTCCGGATCAGGTGATATGGCCTTTATCTCCAGGATATCCGTCTCTTCGTATTGCTCCACCGATACATAGGGTCTGGGAAAGATATTGGAGAGTATTGAGGAGTCTATAAGGCCTTCTGCGGTTATTACCTCTGTAAGCGCCCCCACATCAACTCCCAGAACCTTTAAGATAGGTTTGAGAAATGGTACGGCCTTTATTATCCTGGCCCTCACCCTCTCCCTTGTTACATTCAATTCAGCGATAACCCTCTCAATGACAGGCCTTACCGTGCTTAATGCCAGGTAGTCAGCTTGATCGGTAGAGGTTTTTTTGCATTTCATCCCGCAATCGAAAGATATCCTTTCCTGCGGCCTGCACATCTCCTATCAAAGGGAACATAATCCTTCCGGAGGAATCTATCTTTATGGATTTTTTAAGGTCGTCATTCCGGTAAACGGCTATATCAATGCTGTCGCCAACGCCAAGTATAAAGGAAGATACCCTAATATTATTCACAGGTTCCGCATTTCCCTGCTGTTGTGTTTCTTCTATCGGAGCTGCTCCTCCCTTAACCTGTGAAGAGGCACATCCTGCTAAAACAAACGACAGGAACGGTAAATGAACCACTCCCTGGGCTAAAGCCCAGGGAGTGGTTCATTTAATAGATAATTTTTTCTAGGTTTCCACTCGGCGCCAACAACCAGTGCCTTCACACATGCTCCATCTGCAATTCTTTTTTGTTGATCTTTCCGCTTCCTATTTTGGGGAGAGCCTTTCTTAACTCCACGATCCGCGGCATCTTATAATTTGGTAATCTTCCTCTGCAAAAAGAAATAATTTCTTTCTCGGGTAAATCTACGCCATTTTTTGTAACAATGATGGCCTTCGGGATTTCGCCCCTAATCTTATCCTTCACAGATATGACAGCGACTTCTTTTATTTTTGGATGCCCCATTAATGCCAATTCAATTTCTAAGGGATAGACTTTTAGGCCTGCTACCTTCATCATCCCTGACTTTCTTTCAATAAAGTAGAAATTATTTTCCTTATCTCCTCTCCCCAAATCTCCGCTGTAATACCATCCATCTTTAAAACAACTTTGTGTATTAATAGTGTCTTGATAGTAGCCCTGAACTACTGCAGGACCTTTAAATATCATCTCACCTATTTCTCCAGGTGGAAGGATCCTATCATTTTCATCTACGATTTTAACTTTATATGAGGTACATGGTTTTCCAATCGAACCTGGCAATATCTGTTCATCTGGACGATTGGCAATGGCTATCCCTGTCGTTTCTGTGCTACCCCAAACAGGGATGATCGGCACTCCCAATTTTTTCCTGAATCTCTCGATGAGTTCTGTCCGTGTATACATCCCGCCACTTTCGGGAATCTTAAGAGAACTGAGGTCATATCTCTTATGCTCGAGGGATTCTAACAAGATCTCGTACATAGGGGCTAATCCCATCAAACAGGTAACACCATAGACAGAGATAGTATTTGCCAAAGATTTAGGATATATTTTATCAAGGAAGACTATTGTCCCCCCAAGGTAGAGGGGCCTGGCAAATATTTCGTGAGGATGCACAAATGGTGAAAACATACAGAGATGAACATCGTCGGAAGTCAGTCTGAGAGTATCCACTGAAGCAAGGGTATTCCAATAGATATTGGAATGAGTCGTTATAGCCCCCTTTGGATTCCCTGTAGAACCAGAGGTATAGTTGAGGTAAACCACATCATCCTCTTTAACCTCTAAAGATGGAGGGAGGGAGCTCTTGCTTTTCAGCATCTCCTCCCAGGAAATTTCTTTACCATTTGTTCCTTCTCCAATAACTATAATAGGAATTTTTGGACCCGAAGGGAGTGACCTTTTGGCAAGGTCTAAAAAGTTTTCATGGACAATAAGACATCGTGGCAAAATATCAGCCAGTATCGTTCTAATGCTCTCGTCTAAGAGTTCAAAATTGATGGGAGCAACAATCCCTTGAGACCTTGCTATAGAAAGAAAACTTATAACAAGTTCAGGAGCTCGAGGAAGCATCAACCCAACCCTATCACCCTTTTTAAGCCCTATATCCATTAAGGCATTTGCCATCTTGTTTACCACTTCATTCAGTTCTTTATAAGTAATCTGGGTGTCATGATAGATGATAGCTATCTTTCCTGGAAATTTCTTTGCGTTCCTCTCAAGCATCTCTACAAGTGTCATGCTACCTTTAAATACCTCCCTTTTTTAATCAAACACCCCATTTAGTTCATATTTTTCTCCTTTTTGTCCTCTTTTCATTATCTTACTTTGCTTTTAGAGAATGATATCTTTATAATTTCCCTTTTTTATCAATGTGCACCAACCCTTTTCAAAACAACTTTTACTGTCTTAAATAATACGGTTATATCTAGCCAAAGGGATTGGTCCTTGACATATTTTATATCATATCTTATCCAGTCATGGAAAGGTGTATCACTCCTGCCCTGGATCTGCCACAATCCTGTTATACCTGGTTTCATTCTAAGCCTTGTATCACGCCAACTTGAGCTGAATTTCATCTCCTCCATTATCAACGGCCTTGGGCCGACAAGACTCATTTCTCCCTTTAAAACATTAAATAGTTGAGGAAGTTCATCTATACTGGTACCTCTCAATATTCTTCCAAGCCTTGTGATTCTTGGGTCATTTGACATCTTGAACATCGGGCCATCAGTTTCCTTTTTAGAAATCAATTCTCTGTGGAGTTTTTCAGCATTGGCGACCATAGTCCTGAATTTTAGCATGCCAAAAAACTTACCCTTCATACCGCATCTCTTTTGAATATAGAATACAGGCCCTTGCGAGTCGTTCTTTATCGCAATAGCAATCAGCAGAAAAAAAGGTAATAGTAAAATAATTCCGGCGGCGGAAAGAACTAAATCCATTATCCTCTTTGTTATCTTATGTATCTTTTCTTGGCTACTTTTTATTGATAAAATATTTGATAAGTTGATGATACCTTTTAACCTATAATCTGAAGAGATAAGATTAACATCTCCAATGTTCAGTCCTTTTAATACGACCATATTCTTACTATGAAAGTTGTCGGGAATATTTGAGTTCTCACCTATTAAAGAATACTCAACCTTCGAGCTATCGGGTAAAGATATGCCATCCCATATGATGCTTTCTCGAATAACAACTCCCTCCGATATCCGACATCTGTTGCCAATGACGGTAGGACCGATTATTTGTGCCCAATCTTTTATTTCACAGCCATTGCCTATCACAATCGGACCTAAAAAATAGGCTTTGGGAGATATTTCCACATCCTTCCCTACCCACACCCCTTGTTCTATTTCCTCCTTGTTGTTGAAATCCATGTAACTACCTTTCAAAAGGAGGTCTCGATTAAGATTGAAGTAATCATTCAAACTGTTAAGACAAAGGTGAAAACCTTCAATCTCATACGCAGATACCCTAAGGGCTTCCCTTTGTAAGAGAGGAACTAATTGTTCCTTTATGTCCATATAGTTCTTTTGGTCGATGAATTTGAGGACAGACGGATTAAAGAGATATACACCGGAAGGTCTCCATAGTGACCTCCTATCTATCGAAGAATAGGGTTTATGGAAACTCTTAATCGTTTTATCAATGTTATTAATAGTGACATTCTCCTCGTTCCCATTGCTATGATCATCATTATATACTCCCACGGTAACCATTGAACCTATTTCTATGTGAAACCTAATGAACCTGGCCAAATCTATTTGTCCAACAAAGAGGTTACTGTCAATAACCAGAAAGGGTTCTTTGCCAAGGAATTTCTCGAGATCCCTTAGTATGCCGGCCGTTCCTCTGGGTCTGTCTTCCCTGTAATAATCAATATTAATCCCTGACAACTTGTTTTGTTTTAAATAGTCGGGTATTTTGCTTTCTTCAGAGAAAGTAATTATTATATCCTCAATGCCGCTCTTTCTTAAAAAATCGATACAATATTCTATAAGGGGTTTATTAATGATGGGAAACATCAACGGTGAGCAGTAACCACTCAAGGGATCTAATTCGGTCCTGTGTCCATCTGCCAGGATAACACAATTTTTCACTGATAACTTAGGAGAAAGAATATTCATACTTTAACGCCTGATAAAATTCAAGAATTCCATTTGAATCATTTTCCAGGTGTTCGAGATTATCCATTGCAATAATTAGGCCAACCGAGGTAATTTTATGATATTTCCTGGTGATGTCAAGTTGGAATTGAATGACTGTCTCCGAATTAAATCATGTAAAATCTAACCGAGTCAATACCTTTTTTGGTTGAAATTCTGTAGTGGCTTCTGTTTTCATCAAGTATTCTCCGCCACTTGTTGTAACCCTACTTTGCCCTCGATTTCTCTTTGGAGAGTAATCTTCAATTGGCGGAGATATCTGTATCCATTAAATTTTCTAAGCCTTGGCTCGATGTCCAAAAGGACAGCAGCTAACCACCGATGCTTCTGATCACTATTCCTCCAATAATCGACCTTGTTTGTCTTCTGACCAATGAGGGCCATCAAGGACTCTATACAGTTGGTGGTTTTAAAGCTAATCCCTAATTCCCGAAAGAGTCCCAAGCGGTGGAGCGTCAGAGTTTCCTGCCGGATCAAGAGATCATCACCATTTTAGGAGCCACTCTCTAAATTGCAACCAAAATTAGCACACACTCCTTACACATCTTTGTCTCTGTTTTTTTGAACAAAAGACTGAGGCCTCTATCACAATTTCCGCTAAAAGAATATGTCATCGATTATGACATCGAAGCCAGAACCTTGATCTCATGGCAATATAATCTGGTTTAATTATACTTTTCCATTAAAATCTTGCCATCTTTAGGTTCTGAAAAGTCCTCAGGTGGTTAATAAATTACCACTTTTTGGCAATCAATGGGAAGGTTTTAAATATTGAGGTGGGGCAGACCGAGACGAAGATGCTCGGGAAAATCAACCCATTCGACTCCCCGGTCTGAAGCCCGGGGTATGCTCAGGGTTGATACTGAGTGGCGCTTTTTACCCCGATTTAAAAATCGGGGTTTGGCGCCGTCGAACGTATCAAAATTTCTGTTTCTATAGGATGGTTCCTCCAGCAACGGGTCTCCTATCCTTTTCTAACACAAACCTGCCCATCTCAGGAATGTCATTAAAGGGATCGACGACCACCTGATCATCCAGGTGGATCATGATTGTTGCTACCTCTGCCGCTCCGATGAACAAAGCATCTTCTTCTATCAGTTCCAAAGAGGCAGGATCAAATTTTTTGAACGCTTTTTCAATCCGACAAGGGACCTCCTGGGTAACGCACCGGAAGAGAAGAGGTTCTCCGATACGATGAGGAGTATGATCCATCCAAAAAATGTTGGCCTGAATTCTATCCGATATGACAGAAGAGAGATCACCTGATAGAATTTGTCCTCTCTTTACGCGATGTCTTCCCTTCAGACAGATGCCTATTGATTCTTCAAAATCTGCCTCAGCCACATCATCCATCAGAAACTTTTTGATCTCTTTGGCCACCACCTTCTTCTTTTGAGGTAGAAGATAGATCGCCTCTCCTCTTATAAGGTGGCCCGCTTCGATTCTGCCTACCAAGATTTTTTGCCCATCCATGGAATAGATATCCTGTATAGGAAGCCGCAAAGGTTTCTCTTCGACCTTCAATTCTTCAAATGTATCTAAGGCCTGTAATACCGTGGGTCCATCAAACCAGGATATCTTTTCCGAGGGGGTGGCAACGTTGTCTCCGTGAATGGCTGAAATGGGTAGGATGAAAGTCGGATGGATATTTAATCTTTCTAAGAAATCGGTAACAGTTTCTTTCAACTGTAAGAATCGATCCTGTGAATAGTTGATCAGGTCTATCTTGTTGAGCAAAACACAGATCTGCTTTAACCCCAGCATGTTTAAAATATAAGCGTGTCGCCTGGTTTGATCTCGAATTCCCTCAAAGGAATCGATAATCAATAAGGCAGCTTCTGCTTGACTGGTGCCTGTAATCATGTTTTTTAAGAATTCCTTGTGTCCTGGTGCATCAATAATCACATATCTCCTTTTGGATGTTTTAAAAAAAGTCTGAGTGGTATCGATGGTGATTCCTCTGGATCGCTCTTCTTCAAAGCAGTCCATGACAAAGGCGAATTCCACCCTCTTACCGAGCATCTCGGAACTCCTTCCAATCTCAGAGAATTTGTCCGGAGGCAGGCAGCCTGTATCATAAAGGAGCCTGCCAATGAGGGTGCTTTTCCCGTGATCCACATGTCCTACGATAACAATAGGAAGAGATTTACTTTCTGTCATAGCGTACTCCATTCATTACATATACCCCAAGGCTCTTAATTTCTGCATGGTATAGATATTCTCTTTGTCTTGAGCCCGGCCCGACCTCTCAGAGGTTTTGGAACTTCTAATCTCCTCAACAATTTCGTCGATGGTCTGAGCATTCGAATCAATGGGAGAACAACAGGGTACACATCCGATGCTTCTAAACCTCTTCCCATTTTTGCTGGAATAGAGGCTGACGATGGGGAGCCGTTCTCGTTGGACATAACTCCACACATCCAATTCTGTAAAATGGAGAAGAGGATGAATTCGAAAATGTTCTTCTTCCTCCACCATGGATTGGTATTGATCCCATAGCTCAGCAGGCTGATTTTCGTAATCCCATTTAAACTGGGTATCCCGGGGAGAAAAATATCTTTCCTTTGCTCTGATCCCGTGTTCATCCCTACGGATCCCCAAAAGGATAGCCTTCAGGTGGTACTTTTTAAGGATCAACCTTAAGGCATTCGTCTTCAATTCATTACAGCAATCTAACTTACTTCCCTGATTTGGCCCCATTCCTTCCTTCAGTTTCTCTTCATTCCTTGCGATCAAGAGATTCAGATCCCACTCCTTGACCCTTTCATTCCTGAATTGATACATTTCCGGAAACTTATAACTGGTATCGATATGGATGATTGGGAAAGGAATGTGGCCGAAGAAGGCCTTCCTGCAGAGCCAGAGAAGGGTAGTCGAATCCTTTCCAATCGACCAAAGCATGGCAATGTCTTTAAATTGATAATAAGACTCTCGAATGATATAAATACTTTTATTTTCTAATCTTGTCAGATGATCCATAAATGATTCTCCTATTGAGAATAATATTGAAGGATAAAATCCGTTAGAATTTCGACGGATGGCTTTTTAGAAAAGCGAATATTTTCTGAAAGGATGCAGACAGCATCGTGCCATGTATGCATCCCTTTGAATATATTGTAACCGAAAATTTCTTTTTTTTCTAAACTTCCTTTTAAATCATAGCCATCTTTAGGAAGACATACCAAATCAGGAGCCATAGGGGTATGGGGTCCATGGTAGATCTCCTCTTTTTCGAAGATTTTATCTATAACCTCATCACCATTCTCTCCCTTAAGGGTCCTCAATATCTTCTTTATCTCTTTTAATAAAGAAGCCTTTTCCTCCTTTTCCACGGTTCCTCTTGGATAAGAATCTTTTCCGTGAATATAGATGCGACAGGGATCTAAATTGAATGCTTTGGTTTTATGGTCAACCCTTTCGTAGAAATGGCCCTCGTTCTTTAACACCAAGAGCCCCTTTTCTTCCAAAAACCTGTTGATATAGACTTCCTTTTTAACTGGGGCAAATCCGTGGTCAGAGAGGATCATGAAGAATCCTTTCTCTGAATATCTTTCAATAAACTGCTCGTATAAATATTTTATAAATTTATCCAATTCCACATAGAATCGAAGAAAGGATTCATGATAAGGATTTTCTTTGTCGTTCGAGGCATCGAAGAAGAAATGGTGTAGGCGATCTGTCTCGGTGATGCAGGCGAAGAAAAGGTCCCAGGACTCCTCCGCGAAGAAGTGGGAGATCGCTTTTTTGCGGATCTCAAAGCATTCAAACAGGCTTTTCATAAATGCCACTTTATCTTCTCTGGCCTTTTCAGCTTCCACATCGATGAGGTAATTGATGGATTGAAGATAAGAATAAGCAGATTCAGGGAAGGTGGCCTTTCTTAAATCAATGGCGACAAAACCGGAGACCAGTATTCCATTCATCGGCCATGCAGGGTAAGTATGGGGGACATTGAAAATGACGGATCGATAGGGATGGCTTATTTTTTTATGATACTTTTGAAACAGAGTAGACGTTTTTTGATCTGCTTTTCCTAAGATTTCCCAGAAGGTAGGTGCCTTGATGTCCTTTGAATTTGGGAAGGTTAAGGAGTAGCTATCAGGTTTCAGGTCGGTAAATCCATAGATCCCGTGCTCCCCGGGATTCACTCCGGTGTTAAAGGATGTCCAGGAAACCGAAGAGATGTCAGGGACGGATGCATTCGTCTGGTGAAGCGCAAAGCCCTGACTCAGAATCTTTTTTAAGTTTGGCATGATATCATTTTCCATGTAGGTGTTTAACAGGGAATAGGGAACTCCGTCGATGCCGATGATCAAAGCCTTTTTATCTCTGTTTGAAGACAACTTCATTTGTCGCCTTTGCTCGTTATCTTAACCCAACAGTTGCATAAACAATGTTCCAAAAGGTAGTTGGGTGTGCTGGGAAACCTTTAAAGCGGGACCTTTTGACGTTTCGCTGCCTCGTTTCCAGACACATTTCAAAGGTCACCTTGGGTGATGTCGCATGTTACCCATAAAACATAGTAAAGAACCGCTTGGTAAAGGTTGGGAAGCACGCCCAACTACCTTTTCAATACAACATTTGGGTTAGCTAATCTCGCCGGAAATGTATGCGCGAGTCCTTTCGTCCCGGGGTGAGCTAAAAAACTGTCCTGCTGGGCCATGTTCAACCAACTCCCCCATGTAGAGAAAGATCACATAGTCAGCAATGCGCCGCGCCTGGCGCAGAATGTGAGTGACAACAACAATCGTATAGTTTTCTTTAAGAAATTTAAACTGCTTCTCAATCAACTGGGCTGATATTGGGTCGAGAGCTGAAGTGGGTTCATCGGCAAGGATCACCTCAGGCTCGATGGCAAGGGCTCGTGCCAGTGCTAATCTCTGTTGCTGGCCAATGGAAAGCTGAGACGCCGGTCCGTTCAGTCTATCTTTCACTTCGTTCCAAAGGCCTGCAAGCCGCAAGTAGTATTCGACCAAAAGCTCCATCTGACGATCTTTCTTGAACCGGGCCTTTTGGAGAACGGGTTTGAGAGACGGCTCATCAAGGGAGATCTGTTTCTCTAAGGCTGCAATCCGTCGCTGAATCTGTTCACCGTTCATCCCGTGGATTTTTGGTCCAAAACGGATATTGTCATAAATAGACATGGGGAGAGGGTAGGGCTTTTGTGAAAGAAACCCCACCTTTTTCCTCAAGGCAAGAATATCCGTTCTCGGGTCATAAATGTTCATGCCGTCAATGATCACCTGACCTTCCACTTTCGCCTGTTCATAGAGGTCGATCAACCGATTCAAGCTCTTGAGAAGCGTCGTCTTACCGCAGCCGGAAGGACCGATGACAGCAGTGATCTGGCCATCCGGGATATCGACGGTAATGTCCCGAAGAACCTGTTCATTCCCGTACCCGATGGTTAGATTGCGTAAGCTGATGTGTGACATTCCAAACCTACCTCACAATATGCCTTGAAAACCGACGACTTAGCAATCTTGAGAAAATACTGACAAAGAGAACGATCATCAGTAAGATAAGGGCAGATGCATAGGCGCGCTGTTGAACCTCGGGAATTGGCGTGGCCACCTGGAAAAAGACGGCGAGGGGAAGAGAGGCCACTGGGTCGAAAAGAGAGCGCGGGATGTGATCGGTGTAGCCGGCAGTAAAAAGGACAGAAGCAGCGTCTCCAATACCTCGGCCAAAGGCAAGTAATATCCCCGTGGTGATACCGGGGAGTGCCTGTCTGAACATGACCTTTAGCGTGGTCTCGATTCTGGTGGAGCCGAGAGCGTAAGAAGTCTCCTTGAGTTCCAAAGGGATCATCCTGATGACCTCCTCTATGGATCTGGTCATGATCGGCAGCATGAGGAGCGTAAGGGCAATGATTCCACCCAGTAAAGATGCCCTGAGGCCGAAGTAAACCATGACGACAAAGCCGAAGGCTCCGTAAACAATAGATGGCGTCCCCCAGAGTATGTCCAAGGCAAGTCTTGTGATGTTGGAGAGAGATCGACCGGTATACTCCTTCTGCAACGCAAAGGCTATCGGTAAACCGAATAGGAACGATAGGAGGGTAGCGCCCAATGAAAGATAGAGAGAGCCCACGATCGCATTGGCAATGCCGCCTTCTTTGCCAAGATAGTATCCACCCTTTGGTGTCTGAATGAGCATCGATAGGTTGAGAGAAGATGCTCCCCGTAAGGTGATGACGAGGATGATACCAATGAGCAGTGCGAGGACCATTGAAACAGAGGCAATCATCAGTCCCTTAAAGAAGGTTTCTTCCAGCTTTCTCAACCTCAACGATCTTGCCCCCTTTCTGTCCTCAAGAGAGCAAAGTGAGCGGCCAGATTGAAGCCACTGACGACGAGCAGCAGTATCAGTGCAGAGAGCAGGAGTGCTGAATCGTAAAGGGGGATCGACATCATCTCCCCATAATTGTTGGCAAGCAAGGCCGGCAGAGGATAGGCTGGGTCAAAGACGGATGCAGGAATCTTAGGGACGTTTCCAACGATCATCAGGACCGCGATGGTTTCACCAAAGGCGCGGGTAAAACCGAGAACAATAGCAGAGAGGATTCCATGCCTTGAACTCCTTAGGATGACGTGTTTCACTGCTTCCCACCTCGTTGTCCCCAAGGCCAGGGCTGTCTCCCTTGCTTCCACGGGCACTGCTCTGAACACTTCCATCGAGACAGAGATGATGATGGGAGAGACCATCATCGCAAGGATGATTCCTCCGGCGAGAAGACTGTAGCCTGTGGTCGGATGGCCAAAGGCTTGGCCAAGAACGCGTACAAATGGAACAATGACCACGATGCCCCAGAGTCCGTAGATGACGGATGGAATGCCTGCCATGATATCGACCACCAGCCGTACGAGTTCTCTAAAATGGCGATGAGCATATTCTGAGAGGTAGATCGCACTAAGCAGACAGACCGGGATCGCCAAAACCATTGCGATGGCAGTCACCTCCAGCGTTCCTATAATAAAAGGGAAAAAACCAAATTCACCTTTAAGGGGAGCCCACGTAGAAGAAAAAAGCAGGTGCAAGATCGATTCCTTGGCAAGAATCGGCCTCGACTTCATGAATAAACCGAAAGCGATGACGAGGACAATTGAGTTTGCAAAGGCAACAGCAATAAGCATTGATTTACCAGCCAGGTTATCTTTTATCCGCCTCCAAATCATTGTTGCCTTATCCTCCGTTACAGAGATCCATTCAGAGAATCCATCCCGCCAAGGCCGGACTGAATTCTGAATTCTATGTATCTAATCCCCAAGTTTCTTAAGAGCTTCATGAATCTGCGCGTTTGTCAACTTAATATATCCCATCTCATCAACGTATTTCTGGCCATCCGTCAAAACCCAGCGGATAAATTCCTGGGCAAGACCTTTGAATCTGTCCTTCGTTACAAGATAGAGATCTCTCGCGGGTGGGGAGGGATAGAGGCCTGTGTTCACAGCTTGGATCGCTCTACTTTTTGTTTTTAAGTCCTCTTCGGTATCGATCCTCCCATTTTCGTTGATATCAATAGGGATGATCTGAAGGCCTGCAAGGGGCGAGCCCGTCTTGACATCATAGGCATAGTTGAGGTTGTTATAACCAATCCCGTTTCTGTCTTTCCTCACGGCCTCGGCAAGCCCAGGATCTCCATAGACCCCCACACCCTTGAGGTCCTCCTGGTTTTTTCCTCCGAGGTATTGGGCCCATGTCTCTGCGGCACCACAGGAGTCCGATCTCGTATAAACCTGGACTTTATCTTTTGATTCCCCTCCAACGATTTCGCCCCAGGTCAGGGGGATGCCGTTAATCCAAAGATCGATGAAGGTCTTTTTCTTAACGCCTTTTTCAGCAAGACCTTTCTTGAACACCGGGTTCTCTCCATTAATGGTAGGAAATACCGCATCTTTCACAACGGGGATAAAGAAGGCCCCTTGTCTTATCTCCTCTGGTTTGATCTCTCTCGAAACCATGCCAATATTGACAAGGCCAGAAATGGCATCTGCAGCCCCTTTGCCAGCTCCTCCGGCAGATATGTCCACTCTTACTTTGGGATGAATCTTCCCAAACTCTTCTCCCCACCTGACCATCATTGGATAAAGTGCCCATGCGCCTGAGACCCTGATCGTCCCCTGAAGATGAGTGCTTGCCAAACCCTGCTGCCCATTATCTTCTTGTGCGCTCTTCCGACCGCAACTAACAACTCCGAGGGTCAACACAAAAAAGAGAGATAAGGTAACGATTAAATACCTACTGCGTAGCATTAACCGCATTGTTGTCTCCTTCGGGAAATTGGAGAAATAAACTCGCCTTTGAGCGAAGAATTTAGTTCAATGTTTTTAACCGAAAAGGTTCCAGAGGCCAAGGATTCAAAGGTTCAAGAATCATAAAGAAATAAGAATTTACTTGAACCCTGCACCCCTTGAATCCTCTTAATCCATCCATCACAAGTAACCCAGTGATTTCAGTCTCTTCTTAACGATTTCAATCTCCTTTTGTGATAGGGAGGGTTCATTTTTAATCGATTTGGAAGAGATGAGGTCCCGTAAGATATATACTATAAATTCGGTGACCGAATTGAAGCCGCTTTCCTTGATAATTTTACTGAGGTTTTCGTACAAAGGCCTAGGTATCTTAATGGTTACCTTCCCAGATTCCTTTTTCATATACACTCCTATAACACTCTTATAGGAGTATAAATGAGCATTCCCCATTTGTCAAGTTTTTTATGAGGCCTCTGAAGAACATCTCTTGTACCCTTGAGAATGCTCAAAGATCAGGCAGGCGGGACGAAAAAGCTTTAGAGCGGAACCTTTTAAGGAATGAACCGTAAAGGCCCCCAAATTCCTGAATAGTTCTGGGGGTAGCCGAATTTATAGAAAGGATCAGAGGACAATATGTTCCAACGACCAGAATTACCATTGTGTCGAGGATCACTTCGAAACCTTTGAACGGGTCTATGAGGAACGTTTTGAGCGGGCCTATGGGTTTTATCGTCCCTATCTGCGGTCCGTCATCTACCGCTATCTGGACTGTGGGGTTCTACGTAACGGTTTCGCCCGGGTCCGATGTGGGGAGTGCGGTCATGAATATCTTCTGGCCTTTGTGTTGAAGCGAAGCGGAAATCCCGCCTTAGCGGGACAAGCGTCGTCACTTCACAATATATAACGTAGTTGAAAAATAGCACTTTACAAGCATATAAAAGAGAGAAGGCGGGAGAGTCAGGTCTTGCAATAATACATTTATTCGACAGTAAGAGAAGTAAATGGTGCCTGATCTTGAAACTTGACAGAAGATTTTTTGATGTGTGGAACGAATGCAGGATCAGGTGTTAGCGGAATTTGTTGGAAAAGGTAAACGCAAAGAAAATAGACTTGACCCCCTCGGCAGTCCTGCAATTCCCCTGCGGATATTGAAAATGGACTATTTTGATTTCATAAAGGAGCTGCGTAAAGGAGAGCCTGACCCCAAAAAGGCCGAAAAGGCCATGGGGTCAATGGGGTCAATTCTTCATCGTTGATAAGCCATATAAGAATATGCTAAATCCCTGAAATGGCAAGACCGCTTCGGAGGAGAAAGGGGTTCTTGGCAGACGGGTATGGAGTTACTTTTTACGATACTTGAAACAGTCGGCAATGGTCTTTTCCGGACTATAGATGCGGACTGGAACACCATCTATTTTATGTGTTTGGATTCCAAGTGCGAAGGCTTGTCCTGAGAACCAGAAGATCCGAATGGGAGGATGAGCCAGACGAGGAGCCTCGGTCCCGCGCCCCAGAGCCACGTAGACCTGATGAGGAACTTGAGTGGTGATTTCATGGTACGCCAGAGCAGAAATAAGACAAATTACACCGTTTGGTATCTTCAGGGAGACTGATACCAGGTCGGGATTACCGAGTGGAGGCAGATCCGCAAGCCGATAGAGACCCCGGGTCAGCTGCTCCAGAATGCCTATCTGTTGCATTTCGTAGAGTATTCTGGGATGGATACCCGCACTAAGCGCTTCTCCCGTTTTCAGAACGCCGCCTCGGTCGTGGAAGATCTTTTTTGCCTTCTCGAACCTTTTTGGGTAGGACTTCTTTATTGACTCTTCCATGGATAAAATTACCATCACTTTTTAATATTTGCTGGTAATTTTATCCATTTGATTTCATTTTGTCAATTCAAAATTGCCGCATAGCAGGGCCATGGGATACATGGACACCCCCCTCACCCCCATGAGTCGTCATAGCGGGTCTCCCGAATAAATTGGGCAATCGTAATATACAATCGTAATATACTATTGGCTCGAGCAGCGTTTCTATGATAATCGATCTTTATGGCTCGTAAACCGCGTGTTCATTTTCAGGGAGCTTTGTATCACGTTATTTCGAGAGGGAATCAAAGGCAGGATATATTTCTCGACGACAAAGATCTGAAGACCTTCCTTTCATATCTCTCCGAATACAAGATCAGATACCCATTTCATCTTTATGCCTATTCCCTTATGAAGAATCACTTGCACCTTCTTCTGGAGGTTGAGGAGACTCCTTTGAGTAAGATCATGCAATCACTGCTATTTCGGTATACGCGTTATTTCAATAAGCGATATGGGAAGGTGGGACATCTTTTTCAATACCGCACTTTGGATAGAAACCTTATTGCTTAAACCTGTCTCCGATTTGGCTAAGCAACCTCACCTTAAAAATAGTGGCTCGCTCAAAGAACGAGCCACTATTTTGGTTATCGTTTTGGTTTTGGCGGTGGTGGCGGTGGTTCCGGAGGTCTTCCCCAATACCCACGATGCCAATTACCATGACTGTCGCGATATCCAGGTATCCATACATATCCTTGAGGGTGTGGGCCTTTCCAGTAACCTGGATGCCATATAGGACCATCCCAATAACCAGGAACCCATGCCATTCTACGATCTGGCGGTCTCACTACCTCCCAATGGCCAGGATGCCAGTAGCCATTGGACCAGTATCCAGGAACCCATTCATATCCTTCAACAGCCGGTGGGGGGGCTTTCACCCATTGGTTACCTACCCAAACATAGGGATCATCCGCTGGAGGGGCAAGGACCAATGTCCATTTTCCATTGATTATGACCCATACTTTACCAGGCGGTAGTGAAGCTAATCTTACCGGTGGCGGTGGAGGTGGAATTACCAATACGGCTGCCGGAGGTGGTGGCCCTGGTGGGGGCGGAGGCCCTGGCAGAGGTGGTGGTCCGGGCGGAAGTGGGTGCCGTGGAGGAGCTATTATACAACTGCTGAAGGAAATCAGCAAACATACACATAAAAAGATCTTCAACATAAGCTTAATGAACTTTTTCTTTTTCACATATCCTCCTTTCCTCTATTGCAAAAATTGCAGGCTAAATAAAAAGTTTAACCATTTCAAACAAGACGAAGTTACAACATATTGAATAATATAAATAAAATAACATTATTTGTCAAGTAAATTAGAGATTTCGAAAAAGTGGAGCCTTTTGTTGCTCCCTTTCTGGAAGAGAGCTGTTTGGCTGGACAGATCACCCGATCCTTCGGCTTCACATAACGAAACCGATCCAACCACTTCTCCTTCTGCCGTAAAGGAATGTAAGCCTTTACGCGCTCCTCCTCCGGCGTCTTCTCCTCATGAATCGCTTTTCGATTCTCCGCACTATCATAGAGCCCATCGGCCTCTCCCATGTCGGTCTTATCGGGGCTCAACGCCTTCACGGTCAGCATCACCTGTTACCATTGCACCTCGCTTCCTCTCCTGCCTACGCATCAAGTGTCCTGTTACCAGAACACCTGCAAGGCTGGATTCCAGGCCCGTGGCTAACGGCTACCTGGGTAGGCTTCTCACCTACAAGACAACGCGGCCTTGCCAGGCCACAACTAATGGGTGACCCCACATCCCGCGATCCCGGACCGCCGCATGTCCCCCTATCCTAAGTCTCCTCCCTGTCACACAAAAACCCAAATGCCAGAAGCTTGTTCCACCGTAACGCCGAGGAGTAAAAGGCTAGCACCGGTTTCGCTTTCCACCCGCAAGCCCTCGGCGGTTTCCTGAAACGCATAGGCCGTGGATTCGCCTCGGATCCTCAAAAAATCTTCCCGAGGGTCGAAGTCCAGGGCTATATCTTGGCCTCCTCCATCCGGTATGAACACAAAGAAATCCCGTCCTGGTCCACCCATGAGCACGTCGTCTCCAGGGCCACCGTTCAGGTAGTCGTCGCCGTCTTTTCCCACAACCCAGTCATTTGCAGAGTCGGCGTTAAAGTAGTCGTCGCCTTCGGTTCCTGGAAGGACTTCGTCTTCCCAGATCCCGAAACTTGATAGGGAAAAGTCTTCAAAGTGCGTGTGCCAGGCCTCGTAGGCCTTGAGCGCCCACCGGTCCGCGAATTCTTTTGAGAACACAAACTGCGCGGCGGCTTCTTCCAGGGAAAGCCCCGCCTGGATCCAACCCACCCAGTAGGCGAAACCTCCGGGGTCGGATTCCCGCTGGAGGAGTTCTTGATAGAGCCCGGTAATCCAGGCTTCAGGGGAGGAGGTGTCCAGGGACGGATCGGCCCGGTACTCATCACTTACGTGAAACGCCTGGACCACCTGGGTGAGCGGGAGGCCCTGGTCCACCGCGTCCACCAAGTAGCGGAGGCCCCCTTCGTCGGGGTCCCGCTCGAGTAGAGTGTGATAGAGTCCGGCCACGCGCCCCACTTCGTCCTTCGTATAGGGGGACTCCCATCGGGGCGGTTCCCAGCCCTGATCGTTCGTTTCCATCCAGGCATTCAGCGTCTCATAGATGGTAGGATTCCACGTCACGAGACCGTTGTAGGTGGAAAAGAGGCTGTGGAAGGAGACGACGCCGATGACGGGGCTGGTTCCTTCTCCGAAGGTCTCAAAGACCGGGCTTCCGCTCTGGCCGGGCCACGCATCAAGGTCGTCCTGGAACAAAAGGATCCGGCCCCAAACGGCGTCCACCGTGCCCCAGGTGCCCACCAGAATGTCGCCCCCCAGATCGCTGGGATACCCGAAGCTCTGCATGCCTTCGCCGATGAGGGCCGCCGGGTCATCCACCCATCCCAGTTCGTGCCAGCACGTGTTGTAGCCTATGGGGCGGTTGAGCCCGATGATGCCGTAGTCGTAAGCATAGTCCTCATAGAAGGCCCACCCCTGCGGGATGCTTAAATCGTCTCCATAGACGGTTCCGAAGGGTTTCACTGTCTCGTTTCGCCCAGGAGACACCAAAACAAAATCGGTGTAGCCTCCAAGCGAGGCATTGTAGATCACGTGAGCGGCCGTAAGGACATCGTTCGGCCCAACCAGCACCCCGCTTTCCCTGGCAGTAGACGCCTGCATCAAGGTAGAAGGAATAGACTTGAACCAATGCCGAACAGTGAAACCGATCCGTCGCGTTTTCGACCAACCACCGGTCGTCCCATCCAATGATGGCCATGGAACCCTCCTCTTTTTCCGAACGTTTGCCGAGTCCTTTCGCCTTCGGCGACCCTGTTTTCATCCGCCAAGCAGAGCTGAGCGGTATTCAACAGGAATTTTTATAAATTAGCCATGGCCGTTTGGCCACCCACGCCTTCGTGCCGAAACGCACTCCGGCGTGCAGGCACGGACACATAAAAATTGGTAATCCCCCTCCCCCCCTTTAGCAAAGGGGGGTGTGGGGGGATTTGATTGGTAGTCATTTGGTGATTGGCCTGTCTACCGCAGGCAGGGGAGACAGAAAATAAAAAGCCCTATCTTAAAATGAGTTAGATAACTCATGGTTGAAGATAGGGCCTTTTTATTCCCTTCGACTGCTTCTTTTCAGTGACTCGTAACTCAGATGTTCAGAGGGTAAGGTTTCTCCTTGATCACGTTGACCAATTCCTTCCGGCTGGCGGTTGCAGTTCCGATCTTTCCAACCACAATGCCAGCCGCATAGTTTGCCAACTTTGCTGCTTCGATGACTCTGGCCCCTGCTCCCAAAGCTAAGGCCATCGTTCCAATTACGGTGTCTCCTGCACCAGTCACATCATATACTTCCTTGGCTCCGGTAGGAACGAAAAAAGGTTCCTGATGAGGCTCGAAGATGGCAATCCCCTCCTCTCCCCGGGTGATGACCAAAACATCGCACCCCAACTTCTTTAAAAGCATACTCCCTGCTCTTTTTAACGATGATAGATCGTTGATGAGAATGCCCGATGCCGCACTCGCCTCTGCGGCGTTTGGAGTAATAACGGTCGCTCCTTTATAGTGGGAAAAATTTTTCAGTTTCGGATCAACCATAATAAACTTCTTCATCTCCCTCGCTCTCCGAATCGTGGCCCGAATCAGCTCTTTTGTCAGTAAACCTTTCCCATAATCGGATAAAATGACCCCGTTGAAACCTTCCATGTTCTTTTTTAAAAATTCGGAAAGATCCCGAAGG
>Ga0315274_10001958_pt1 | contig 31548 bp, 33 predicted proteins | sample YL17G02_20_MG_FD_203700 | JGI IMG/M metagenome (GOLD analysis project Ga0315274, IMG submission 203700) | Sediment microbial communities from Yellowstone Lake, YNP, Wyoming, USA - YL17G02_20 | ecosystem: Environmental > Aquatic > Freshwater > Lake > Sediment | place: USA: Wyoming | collected...
TGTAGTTCTTGGGTACGGTTCCGCCGACGACGTGCTCGGCGAACTCGTTGCCGGTGCCGCGGGGCAAAGGCTCCAGTTCCATGATGACATGGCCATACTGGCCGTGGCCTCCGGTCTGTTTCCTGTGCTTGTACTCGGCATTGGGCACGGTTACGGTAATAGTCTCCTTGTAGGGCACCTTGGGCGTCTCCAGGTTCACGCTGACGCCGAACTTGTGCTGCATCTTTTCCGCCGCCGCTTCAAGCTGGGTATCCCCCATGCCGGAAAGCAGGGTCTCCCCGGTGTCAGGTTCACGGCGTACGCGCAGGGTCTGGTCTTCCTCGACGATGCGCGACAGCGCGTTGCCCAGTTTGTCAAGGTCGGTTTTGGTCTTCGGGAAAATCGCTTCCTCAAAGACCGGCTGCGGGAAGACAACCGGGGCAAGCTTAACCGGCTTATTCTGGGTGGAAAGGGTATCACCGGTGCTGGTCACGTTCAGTTTGGCCACCGCCCCGATATCCCCGGCGCTTACTCTGGCTACCGGCTCCTGATTTTTACCACGCAGCATGAAGAGCTGGCCGATTCGCTCGGCGTTGCCTTTGGTGGCATTCCAGACCTGTGAGTTGCTGTCTATGGCGCCACTGTACACCCGGAAATAGGTGAGCTTGCCGACATACGGGTCGGCGGTCGTCTTGAATACCAGCGCCGCCAGAGGCCCATCAGCACTGGGCGCGATTTTTTCCTCCTTTGCGCCGGTTACCGTCACCACCTCGCGCTCCGCCGGGGATGGCAGATAGTCGACCATCGCGTCCAGAAGCCCGTTAAGGCCCACATTCTGCAGCGCTGAGCCAGCCAGAATGGGGAAAAAGCTGCCGTTGACCACGGCTTTCCTCAGGCCATTTCTCAATTCCTCTAAAGTAAGCTCCTCACCGCCCAGATATTTCTCGATGAGCGCGTCATCTGTTTCCACCGCCGCCTCAACCAGCTTTTCGCGGAAGGTATTCACCTGACCTTCCAGCGCGGATGGAATCTCCCCTTCTTTCGGCGGCGAGCCGGTGTAAGCTTTCCGGGTCAGCAGGTCAATGATGCTCTGAAAGTCATTATGGGCACCGATGGGTATCTGTATCGGCAGGCACTTGGGGCCAAACCGGGCCTGAATATCATTTACCGTCTTGGAGAAGTCGGCATTCTCGCGGTCCATCTTGTTCACGAAAATGAGGCGGGGCAAATTGGCTTCCTGGCAGTATCCCCAGACCTGCTCGGTGCCCACTTCCACGCCCGAGGCGGCACAGATGACGATGACGACACCCTCGCTGACGCGGATTCCCGCCTTCACCTCACCGACGAAGTCACTGTAGCCGGGGGTATCAATGAGGTTGACTTTAGCGTCCCGCCACTGGCACGGGAGCAGGCTCAGGTTAATGCTAATCTTGCGCTTTATTTCATCAGGGTCATAGTCCGAGGTACTTGACCCGTCATCAACTTTGCCTAGCCGATTGATTGCCTTGGCGGTAAAGAGCATGGCTTCGGCAGCGGATGTTTTTCCCGCGCCGGCGTGTGACAGCAAGGCCACATTCCTGATGTTTTCCAGACCAAACTGCTGCATGGAATCACCTGTCCTCCCCAAGAACGTTCGTAACTATTATACCTGTTGTTATGTGTTCAGGGCAAGCTGGCGGATGGCTAATAGGCGCGCCGCCGGAAAAGTCGGGCAATAAACCACAGCAGAAAGATGATGCTGAAGAACGGGACGGGAAATGAGGCACTGTCCCCGCCCTTGCCGGTAATGAGGGCTGCCGGTGCCTCGGTTGGTTCAGCGCGGGTAACGCGTTCATCCTTTATTTCATAAGCATAAAGGTCTTCATTGATGAATTCTTTGGCCACCCAGCCCAGCGGGTTCTTATTGCCGGTCGCTTCCGCCCAGACCCAGCCCTCTTCACCGTTCATTTTGAAGACGCTTCCCTTCCTGTATTCCGGCAGGTAAACCATGGCGGCGGTATGGCCGGGGGCAACGGCAATTGCCGAACGGTAGCCAGCACCTTTATACATCACGGCCAGCAGCACGGCGCTGTCCTCGCAGTCACCGTAAGCAAATCCATTTTGCACTATTTTATCGGCAAGTTCGTCGGCATTCTGGGCAAATTCGTCATGCTGAAACTGGTCCTTATCTGGAGAGTACCGGACACGGTCGCGCACATAGTAAAAAATCCTTTCCGCTCTCTGTGTACGGTCGGGGTATTTGTCCAGCATCTCCTCGCCCAGGCGGTAGGCTATGTCAGCCTCTTCTCCCAGGCTTTCGAAGGTGATGACCGGCCGGAACCCCTTTTCGCTTATCTGATAGAAACCATCGGCACCGGCGGCTCTGGTACGGCTGATGTCCCAGTCATCAAAGACGTCATCGCCCGCGGTGCGGAATCCAGCGGAGCTGGTTGCCCAGGTGTAACTGCTGGCGGCCAGTCCCCAGGCCAGCATTACAGCCAGGATGAAAAAAAGCGCCGATTTTTTCATAGCGGCATCGTCAGTGCAGCGTGGAGTATCAGGCCAAAGAAGACCAGATAGCCAAAAACATTGATGCCCACGGCCACCGGCTCAGTGGCAATACTGGAAAAGGGAATTGTGGGGGTCAGCTTGTCCACCAGGTAAAAGAGGGCAACGCCGACAAGCAGGCTCACCACAAAGCTCAGTGCCAGCAGCCCCAGCCTTCTGAAGTCAAAGAAGTAGGTGAGGAGAGGGCCGCCAATGACCGTTGGCGCCGTCAGTGCGCCGTGGATGACCAGGCCGGTCAGGATAAAAAAGCCAGCGATGAACAGTCCGGTGGCCACCGGGCTTTCGCCGATGCGCTGGCGGTGCGGGATGTGGGGGGTCAGCACGTCAAAGGCACTGATACCAAGCCAGGCAAGCAGAGTGCAGATAATGACCAGCCAGATGGTTTTCGCCATCCACATGAGCGCCAGAACCCAGAAAGGGACGGCCAGACCCAGCTCATTCATGGTGGTTCACCTCCTTAGCCAAGAAAGAGTGGCGTGATAAAGGTTTCAATGATGGCCGCCGGCAGCAGCAGAGCGAAGGCCAGTGCCATATACTTGATATTCTGTTTCAGGTTGGGGGGCAGCTGGCTTCTTCTCCTCTTTGAAATGAGGGCGATAATCGCCATCGTGCCGAAGCTCAGTGCGGCGGCCTCGCCCATAATCAGCGCCGGGAGCTCTAATATGCCGTGCGGCAGCAAAGCCGCTAAGAGCAAGCCGAGTGATTCCTGTTTTATTACCGTAGCGGAGACGAACGAGAGGAGCCAGCCGTTGACCGTCAGCGCAATTATCGGTACCAGGCAGAAAAGGGGACTGAAGATGAAGCTGAAAAGCAGGGCGGATGCGTTTTTCAGAAAGATGAAAGCGGCCGTGGAGAACTGGAACGGGCCCAAGAATCTGGCCAGCTCCTCGAGAGCCGCGAGGTCCTCGGTAAAGACGTTGGCGATGTTATCAGGCATCGCCAGACCGAATGCCATGCCGGCGACAAAAAATCCCACGGCAACTATAATCCACCCTCGGTAGCTCATCGGAATCGTGTCCTCTTTAGGCCCCCCATTTATCGTAATGTACAAACTCGCCAAGCTCTTTTCTCGGCCGGGGCTCCTTTGTTTCGGCGGGGTAGCCGAGCGGTGTCATCGCCACCGCGCAGTAACCCGGCGGGACCGAGAGGATGCGACTGGCTTCTCTGGCATCGAAACGCCCCACGTACACCGTGCCCAGCCCGAGCGAGTGAGCGGCCAGTACCAGATTCTGCATCGCCAGAGCGACGTCAAACATAAACCAGTCACCCTTGTCAGTCACAGCCTTGCCATCCTTGTGTCCCGCCTTGCCCGTTTCGGCGCAGGCGACGATGACTAACGGCGCATTGCGTATCGCATCCCGGGCCGGGTTGGTTTCGTTTAACGTATCAGAGAGCCTGCCTTTAGTTTCCGCATTCCGCACCGCCACAAAGTGCCAGCACTGGGTGTTGCCCCAGGATGGTGCCTGACGTGCCGCTTCCAGCACTGTCTCCAGCGTTCTGTCTGCCACTGGCTCAGATTTGTACTTGCGAATGCTTCTCCGGGTGTGAATTGCTTTCAGGACTTCCATCAATCCTCCTTCTCGATGATTTCTATTCGTCTGCCCAGGCGTCCTTGCCGACAAGTGCGACAAAGCGGCAGCCGCCCAGATTTTCAACTTTGTTCTTCTTCCTTCGCCGGGTTATTTTCACCAGCTCCTGAAGATAACGTGAGCCGACCGGGATGACCATCCGTCCGCCGATGGCCAGTTGCGCGATTAGCTCCGGTGGCACCCTGGGGGCGCCAGCAGTGACCAGTATCGCCTCATAGGGGGCTTCTTCCGGCCAGCCGAGGGTCTCCCCGGAAAGATGTATTTCAATATTACGATAATCCAGGCTATCCAGCACCTTCTTGGCCGTCTCCGCCAGCTTCGGTAAGCGCTCCACGGTAACTACATGCTGGGCCAGCTCTGCGAGGATTGCCGCCTGGTAACCACTGCCCGTCCCGATTTCCAGCACTTTTTCTGTGCCGGTCAGCTCCAGCGCTTCGGTCATCAGGGCAATAATAAAGGGCTGCGAGATGGTCTGTTCCAGGCCGATGGGCAGCGGAATGTCTTCGTAGGCGAGGTGGCGGTTTTCCTCCGGTACGAATCGCTCCCGGGGAATGTGGGCCATGACCTTGAGGACACGCCTGTCCTTTATTTCCCGGCTAAGGTGCTCAATTAACCTGGCTCTCTCGGCTGCAAAGTCCATCGTTACCGCCAGGCAAAAATATTACAGAACCAGTGCCAGCACAACGAGGATAACCAGTATTACCCCGGCAAGAATACCGATTTGGCGCAGTTCATCAGTAACATACGGGTATTTCACGACAGGAGCTTTTGTTTTCACAGCCGCACCGCTGGCTGTCGGAGTCGAAACCACCGGTCTATCTTCTTGAACCGTCACCGGCGAAGCCGCAGGCACAGAGATAGCCTGTTGCCTCATTCTTTTTTTTCGGTTCTGGGACGCTTTGCCACGTCTTGATTTCTTCGGCATATAGGTTCTCCTCTATTATCAGGTAAAGGTTAAGTTATTTGGCTACTTTGCCCTCGGGTGTGCCTTCTCATAGGTGCGCCGGACGTGCTCGCTGGTCAGGTGGGTGTAGATCTGCGTGGTGGAAATATTGGCATGCCCCAGCAGCTCCTGAACGGCGCGCAGGTCAGCGCCGCCGCTCAGCATGTGGGTGGCAAAGCTGTGTCTCAGCGTATGCGGGCTGATCCTGCTATCCAGTCCCGCCGATTTGGCGTATTCTTTCAACTTCTGCCAGAAACCCTGTCTGGTCAGGCGGTCACCGCGGGGATTGAGAAAAAGGGCAACCTCATTCTTCTTACGGGCCAGTTTGGGTCGCGTTTCCTCAACGTACTCCTTGACCAACCGGGCCGCCTGCTCGTAAATTGGCACGATGCGCTCCTTATGCCCCTTGCCAAAACATCTGACAAAGCCCTCTCTGGTATTGACATCCCCCGGGTTAAGGCTGACCAGTTCACTTACCCGCATGCCGGAGGCATAGAGCAGCTCCAGCATGGCTTTATCTCTCTTCGCTTCCAGCGTGTTCAGCTTGGCCGGCTGTTCCAGCAGCTGGCGCACCTGGCTGATGGAAATCGGCTTGGGCAGCGACTTCCCTATGCTCGGCGAGCTCATGTTCTCGGTTGGGTCAGTCTTGATGATGCCTTCGGACTTTAAGAAACCAAAGAAAGAACGTGTCGCTGCCACCTTGCGGGCGATGGTGGTCGCGGCATAGTTCCTCTCCTTGAGATTGAGCATGTAGCCCAGCATTGCCTGCCGATTGAAATTGCTCCAGGAAGAGATGCGTCCTTGCCTGGCTGCCTCTTCCCCGGCGTAGCTGGCCAGCTGATTTAAATCGTTCTGGTAAGCATCCAGCGTGTTCTCGGAAAATCCCTTCTCCACAGTCAGATAATTCAGAAAGCTGCTGATTTCTTCTTTCACCGCGCCTCCTCTGGGCTGATGTCGCATACGTATTTTAACATAACGTCGGATATTTTAACATAAAATCAATGATATGTAAAGCAAGAGCGTGAAAAATAAAAACATTCCTTACAATTCCATAGTACCGCTTTGTCCACCGCAGGGGCTGTGTTAAAATATTGAGGGGAGCAGCTGATTTGGCGAATATACTGATTGAAGAACAATTAAACCGGTTGCCTGACAGTCCCGGCGTGTACCTGTTGCGCGATGTGGAAGGGACAATACTCTACGTCGGTAAGGCCGCCAGCCTGCGCCACCGGGTCAGGTCATATTTCGGCGCCGGCCAGAAGCTATCGCCCAAGCTGCTCAAGATGGTCTCCAGGGTGGCTGACATCGACTTCTATGTAACCTCCTCGGAACAGGAGGCGCTCATTCTGGAGCTTAACCTCATCAAACGTCACCATCCCCGCTACAACGTCAGACTGAAGGATGACAAGACATTCCCCTATCTCAAAATCGACCTCAAGGAGGAATGGCCCAGAGTCCATATCACCCGAAGGCTGGAGCCGGACGGCTCGCGCTATTTCGGGCCGTTTGCCAGCGCCAAGTCCGTGCGCCAGACACTGAAAGTGATAAAAGGCATCTTTCCCTTCCGCTACTGTACCAGAACGATTACCGGCACCGACTCGCGGGCGTGTCTGGAGTACCATATGGGCCGATGCCTTGGGCCCTGCATCGGGGCGGTAGGCCGAAAGGAATACACCGAGGTCATCAAACAGGCCACTATGTTCCTGGAAGGGAAGCAGGATAGGGTTATCCGGAACCTTCAGGAAAAGATGAACCGGGCGGCGGAGGCGCTGGACTTTGAAAAGGCGGCGTTGTATCGAGACCAGGTCCAGGCAATAGACAGGGTCGTGGAGGGGCAGAGAATCGCGGCCGCGGTTCGCGGCGAACAGGACATCATCGCTTTTTCCCAGGACGGAGACCAGGCCTATGTCCAGGTCTTCTTCATCCGCAACAACAAACTGACCGGCCGTGAGAGTTTTGTCATGCAGGGCACGCAGCATGAGGAGCCGCAGCAGGTTATGACCAACTTCATCAAGCAGTTTTACAGTTCCAGCCCAAATATCCCCCCGAAGTTACTTCTACAGTATCCGGTGGAAGATACGTTGGTGCTAAAAGACTGGCTGCAGAGCAGACGGGGTGGCCGGGTTAACATTCAGGTACCCCGCCGCGGCGGCAAGAAACAGCTGGTGGACATCGTTGCCGAGAATGCCAGACAGGGGCTAGAACAGTTGAAAATCAGGCAGATTGCCACGCCGAAAGAGCTGGAGGCAGCCATTGCCGAGATAGAGAAGGAGCTGAAACTGCCCCGCCCACCGCTGCGCATGGAAGCCTATGACATTTCGGACATTCAGGGGAGGGCGGCGGTGGGGAGCATGGTGGTCTTTGAGAAGGGGAAATCAAAGCCAGCCTACTACCGGCGCTTCCGTATTAAATCGGTAGCGGGGGCCAACGATTACGCCATGCTCGAGGAGGTTCTCAGGCGAAGGTTCAAACACCTCGGTGTGGCAACGGCAACGCCGGATGCCTGGGCAATCGTTCCTGACCTGGTCCTGATTGATGGCGGCAGGGGCCAGCTCAATGCCGCCCTCTCAGCGCTGGACGAACTGGGCGTGACCTCGGTGCCGGTGGCCAGCCTGGCCAAGGAAAATGAGGAGATATATGTGCCACAGCGGATAAAACCGATTGTGCTCCCGCGCCGTTCTCCCGGGCTCAGACTGCTGCAGCGACTTCGCGATGAGGCGCACCGGTTTGCCCTGGGGTATTATCACCGGGTGCATCGTCGGGAATCATTCGCCTCAGCGTTTGATGGTATATTGGGCATCGGGCCCAAGCGCAAACGTGCCCTGTTGAAGAAGTTCGGTTCGGTGCGGGCCATCAGAGAAGCACCGCTGGCCGAAATGGCGGCGACCGAGGGCATGACGGAAAAGCTGGCCAGAAAGGTAAAGGAGTTACTGTAGCATGCCGGCCAACCTGCCACCGCAATATTTTGACGCGGAGGAAAACTTCCGGGCGGCGAAGACCCCGGCCGAAAAAATCGCGGCGCTGGAAGAGATGCTGGCCATCATGCCCAAGCACAAGGGTACGGACCACCTCCGCGCCGAGCTCAGGGGCCGTATCGCCAAGCTGACACAGCAGGCGGGCAAGAAGAGCGGCACGCAGCGCATGTCAATGGTGATTGAGAGAGAAGGTGCGGCCCAGGTGGCGGTTATCGGCCTGCCCAATGCCGGCAAATCACAGATTGTGGCCAGAGTGACCAACGCCTCACCGGTTGTGGCCGACTATCCTTTCACCACCCACACCGCCCTTCCGGGCATGATGCCCTTTGAAAACATTCAGATACAGCTGATTGATACCCCGCCTCTGGTACCCCAGATGATTGAATGGTGGCTGCCGCCCATGCTGCGGCGGGCAGACGCCCTGCTCATTGTGGTCGACTTGAACGATGCTCCTCTGGAGCAGATGGAATCGATAATCGAACAGTTACGGCAGATGAGAATCAGCCTTAATCCGGACGAAATTGATGAGGGCATCCTGAGGCGGCAGAAGGCGCTGGTGGTGGGAAATAAGGTGGATATTCCCGGTGCCGATGCCGCCTTTAAGGCGTTACAGGCCAGATATGGTGAAAAACTGCCACTTGTTTCTATCTCGGCCCGTGATGGAGCTGGTCTGGAGGAGATGAAGAGGCAGGTCTTCCAGATGCTTGATATTATCCGTGTTTACACCAAAGCGCCGGGCCAGAAGCCGGATATGAGTGACCCGATCATTCTGGCAAGGGGAAGCACGCTGGCGGACGCGGCGGAAGTGGTGCATAAGGACTTCCGTGTCCGGCTCAAATTCGCCCGGCTGTGGGGGTCGGGAAAGCACGATGGCATCATGGTCAGACGCGACCACGTCCTGCAGGACGTGGATATCTTTGAGCTTCATATGTAGAGTAAAAATATGGGAGATAAATATGCCGACACGCCCGGGCTGGTATGACCGTTACTGGCGCAATCTGGATAAGGAAACTGAGGCCAGAATACGCACCACATGCCCCCGCTGCGGCAGCTCAAAAACCTACTACAATGAGCAGTTCCGGACCTGGCGCTGTGGCCAGTGCGAACATATTTTTGTTATTAAGGGCTTAGGGGATAAAAATCCCTGGTGGAAGCGCCTGTTCACTTTCTGGAAAAGGTAACCTTCTGACTATGAAACGTGAGGCGCTTTAACCGGCCAACATTCTACTTGACAGAAGTGGCACATTGATGGAAAATAACCTATGTATTATGGAAGTCGGGAAGGCAGCCTCACCGGGAAATCAGGAGCCGTTTGCCGTGGTGAATGGGAGAGGTGATACGTTGGAAGCAGATAAGTCTTCCGGGCGTGAAAATAAAGAAAAGGAACGACTTGCCATCCAGAGGGCAAAGGATAGAGCGCGCACGGCCAGATGGGACCTGAATATCGCCATCTTTCTCTTTTCTCTTCTGATCATTGTCATTATCCTGCTCTTTCAGGGCGTCGTCCTTGAAATCGTGGCGCCGGTGGCTGTTTTCGGTCTCGGCATGGTCTGGCTCTGTGGCTGGAGGCAGGGAAGGCAGCTATTCGAGCGTTTCTGCGAGGAAGAGCTGGCCAGACTGGAATACGAGCGTGGCCGGCAGGTCGAGGAAACGATAGAGGAAGCGGTGCGCAAGGCCATCCGCGAGCGCTTTCGATAAGTATCGAAGGCAGGCAGATACCTCTTCACCCGCCTAAATCCTCTTTAAGCAAGCATGTCTCATGTTGTGGGAAGGAGCACGATGGAAGTACTGAATAGCATCCCGATTGAACTGGACCTCGAGGCCGTGTTGCAACGGATGCGCCTCCGCAACCGAAGCGAGAATATTTTGGAACACATACGGCAACTGCTGGATACCGCGGTCCCTATCGCCAGGCCCAAGACGGTCTACGAGGTTTCCTATGTTGAGAACAAAAACGGGGACTCGTTGGAAATCGGCGGTGTCAAATTCACCAGTCGTGTTCTCAGGGTGAATCTGGACAAAGTGGAGCGCGTATTTCCTTACGTTATTACCTGCGGCCGGGAACTGGATGGGATAGAAATCCCGTCCGCGGATTTCATCAAGGGATATTATCTGGACCAGATAAAAGAAACGGCGCTGATACTGGCCCGGCGCTATGTTGAAGACTATTTGAAAAAGAAATATGCTCTCGGGCAATTGTCCCGAATGGCACCGGGCGCTGGCGCTGGCGATGATTGGCTGATCACCCAGCAAAAGGAGCTGTTCTCCATTTTCGGGGGAAGGGATAAGGTGGAGGAGCTCATCGGCGTCAGGCTCACCGATACCTTTCTAATGGTGCCTATAAAGTCAGTATCGGGAATATTTTTCCCCACTGAAATCAGGTTTGAGAGCTGCCAGATATGTCCGCGGGAAGGGTGCATCGGGCGAAGGGCACCCTATGATCCGGAACTGGTGAAAAAATACCGGCCGGAAAAAGCTTAGCCTGACCTTTCCCGGTCTTTGATTTCCCGACCAATGCTGTGACTCTTGCCCTGGAACGCGCCCACAGTGTGATACTGCCGCAATGGCTCTCCCAAGTAGGCCAGCGGCTTCACTTTGTCCATGTCAATCCTGCCGTCGGTAAGGCAGTCGCTGGAAACGTTGACCTCCTCAATCCGGCCGACGTAGAGCGTATGACTCCCCAGTTCCAGGGAATGCAGAACACGGCACTCAATATTAATCGGGCATTGTTCAATCAATGGCGCCGTGCCCAGCTTGCCGTAAAACACGGTGAACTGACAGGCCTTAACTTTGTCTGCCTTGGCGCCGGAGACAATGCCACAGTAGTCAGCTTCTTTCATCAGGTCAGCGGAAGGGATATTGATGGAGAAAGTCCGGTTTTGCTCAATGCCGAGGTGAGTATGGCGGCTGGTCCGTATGGCCACCGCGGCCATGGGCGGTTCGGCATTGGCAATGTTGCCCCACGCCACGGCCATGAAATTCGGTTTGCCATTGACATTGGCGCCGACCAGTAGCGTGGGCATCGGATAAATACACGTTTGGGGACCCAGTTGAACTTTGGCCATATGTTTACCCCCCTAAAATTTTGCTAGGCAGGAAAATCGGGAACAATCTTAATTATAACATACACGTGCCCGTTAGCCGTAATAATCGTGCCAGGTATATTCTCTTTTGCGCATCACCTGCCAGGTGCGCATTTTCCAGGATTCCGGCCACAGCGTTTACCGGCACCGGGTTCGTGAATTTTCCGACCTGATGGTGCGGTTTCTGGGCTAGAGAAATGCTTCAATGGCGGCTGCCAGCCCGCTGTGGTCAACATCAAGGGTGATGTAATCGGCGATTGCCTTCAGTTCATCCGCCGCATTCCCCATGGCAACGGCCAGCCCGGCTGCTGTCAGGAGTGAGAGATCATTGGTGCCATCCCCCACGGCGATAACTTCGCGGAGAGGCACTTTCAGGTGGGCAGTCAGCCTTTCCAGCGCCTTCCCTTTGGAGACACCGGGCGACAGGACGTTGATGAAATCAACCCTGGGATAGGCAGGCGTTCTGGCCAGCGAAAAGTGCAGGTGTTGGTCCAGTTGACGACAGAACTCAGCGGCCCTGACCGCTTCTTCAGGACTGGTGGTTACCAGGCCACCCTTGATGATTCTCTCGCTCTCCCAGACACGGCGGAAATCGGTGATGGTCGGGTACACACCGAAGAAATCGCGGTGGGCGCTGGTTGACCATGTCTCCCGCTCCACAAAGTAGTGCGTCACGGTGAAAAGCTCAAGGTCAACGCAGCACTCGTGCGCGGCATCAATCATCCGTTTCACCAGCTCTTTGCGGATAGGGCTCACGTATATTTCTTCACTGGAAGCGGGGTGGCTGACCAGCGCGCCGTCAAACGAGATGTGATAGCTGTCCAGTGAGAGCTCCCGGATGATGCCCATGGTGGCCTGGAGGCCACGACCTGTGGACAGGGCGACCTGTACCCCCGAGGCACGGGCCCGGGACAGCGCCTCCTTGTCCTTATCTGAAATTGTGCCGTAGCGGTTTACCAGCGTGCCGTCAATGTCCACCACCAATAGTCTGTAGGAATTACCGGTCAATCCTGTCTCCTTTGTCTGTTATTCAGCCTGCAGATAGGTCCGCAGGGTCCGGGCGTTGTCCAGCGCAAATCCCCCCACATCATTATTGAAGTAAATATAGACTGCCTTCACGGTGTCAGGCAATTGCGCCAGCTTCTTCGCCCAGTCAGCGAGCTCTCCGTCGGAGTAATTGCTGGAGTACAGCGCGGCGCTACCGTGAAACCTGACATAGGCGAAATCGGTGGTGGCCACCAGCAGACAGGTGATATTGGGCATATCAAAAACGCAGAGCCCGGCGTTGTACCTGCGCAAAATGTCGAAGACCGCATCGTCAAGCCAGGACTCGTGCCGGAACTCGAAAACGTGGCGCACGCCTTTCGGTAATATGGCCAGAAATGATTCCAGCGTTATATCATTGCGGTGCATGCCGGGTGGCAGCTGGTAGAGCAGCGGGCCGAGCTTTTCGCCCAGAATCTCCGCCCTCTTGATAAAATTCTGCAGCGGCTCCTCTGTGCCCTTGAAGTGCTTGATGTGGGTGATGAACCGGCTCACCTTGACGGCGAAGGTGAAATCTGATGGTGACGATTTATACCAGTTGGTGAAGGCGTTTTCCGAGGGCAGGTGATAGAAGCTGCTGTTGAGCTCCACGGTCCTGAAGTGGCGGGCATAGAACTCCAGCCAGCCCGCTTTGGCCAGGTTTGGGGGATAGAATTTATCGCGCCAGTGTTCGTAGTGCCAGCCCGAGGTACCGATAAGGTAGCTTATTGCCATGATGTCCAACGCTCGATTTTATTCTAGCACCTCAGCGAATAGACTTCCAAGCCGCTTTAATGGTATCTTGTATGGGAAACGCGGTTAGCCATTTCGCGCGCCGCTAGTACCGATAAATTATCACCAGCCACAGGAGAAAGCATGAATTCCACGAAAGCCAAAACACTGGTTCAATGTGACTTTGACAACACCATCGCCGAATTCGATGTGAGCTTCATGCTCCTTGATGCCTTTGCCGACGGTGACTGGCGGCAGGTCTTGCAGGAATATCGCGAGCACAAGCTACCGGTCGGCGTCTTCAGCCAGAGGGCTTTTGCCCTAATTAAGGCTGATGAGAAGACCATGCGCGATTACCTCTTTGCCAGCAACAGGGTGAGCATCCGTCCCGGATTCAAGGCGCTGCTGGACTACTGTTCCAGACGAGGATTTGAATTTGTCATCGTCAGCAACGGGCTGAAATTCTATATCGATGCTACCCTGAAATATATTAACGTCGCGGACATAAAGGTATTCGCCGCGCATACCGAGTTCAATCCGGCTGGCCTCAGGATTACCTATATTGGTCCTGATGGTCGGCCGATGCTGGACAACTTCAAACGGGCATACGTTGAACTGCATCTAGGCAAGGGCTACCGCTTGGCCTATATTGGCGACGGGTATTCTGATATCGTGCCGGCCGGTCTGGCCAATTATATCTTTGCCCGCGACGACCTGCTGGCCCACTGCCAGCAAAATAAGCTCAAGTGCACACCCTTCGATGACCTGAATGATGTGGTGAAGGGGCTGGAGAAGATTTCATAACTCCAATCCATACGGCTGGGCGTAAACGAGCCGGTTTTAGGTTACTCCACGTTCGTTAGACCAGCCGCTATCATAGTTGAACTACCTTTCCTAAAAACTTTTCTGTCTCCTTTTCAGATAGGAGAAAGGACAGATTGGCAAATTCGCAAAAGTTAAACGTACAGTGTACAAATACTCCAACACCGAAATATCGTCTACCCGTTTCACCTTTAATTAGCTTAGAAGGGAAATTGCTCCCGAAATTGCAGGCAGTGATATTGTAATTACCACTAATAATTACTGTGCAGGGGCCTCTAAGCACACAATGTTCAAATGTTACATTGGCCAAGTTGTCCGATTTTAATGGCTGAAACATCAAGGACACATTGATGTCTTTTCCCTTTAAAACATCTCCAGGCTGGATGTGAGCCAGTTCTTCTATTGGTCTGTACAATGTTCCAATTTCATCACGCTGTCTCTTGTGTGCAAGCATGAGATGAGTGACATAGACTACTGCTAACAGAAGAAGTAAACCTAATATCCCACCGAAGAAGCCATATAAAGCAGCCACGGTAATACTCAGGTTACTTGGAATAAAAAGCGTGGCTAACGTAGTCCCAACTCCAGGAAATAAAAAGGCAAGAAACCAAGCTGCGATGTGGTCGAGTAGCCACTTTTGGCTATCTCTCCAAGCTCTATGTCGAGCGGTTTCCCATATCTGTCCCATGCTCCTATTCTACTACTACCGCATCCTGCGTCAAGTAATATAATTACGGTTTAATTAAATGTCAATACCACCAAAGGAACGATGAATATCTGAGCGTGCGGGTTGTAGCTACGACTGGCAGGTTTTTAACTTATGCGGTTAAGCTGCCACAGCACGTCCGCCTCCTCGCTAATGACCGCAGGTAGCGCAACTGCTGGCGCTGCATCCGGCACAGGAACTTCCACTGCCGGAGACGCGGGAGGTTTCATCGCGGCTGTTCTTAGAAAAAGAAACGCAGGGGGACATGATTCTTCGGGCCTGTTTATGGCAACGAGGGCAGGAAGCCTCTTTATCCGCCTCGCGGAATGGCCTCATCAACTCAAAAGTGAGCTCGCAATCAGAACAGGTGTATTCATAAATGGGCATTTTCAGGCTCCAATATTAATTTTACGTCTTCCATCGTCTCCGGGTCAATTTGATTAACTCTAGATTGTCTCAGCCCAGAGAAATCGGGTACTTGCCGTACTCTTTGGCGGCTTCATACATGGCGAGGATGTTCTCCACCGGCACATCGGGCTGGATGTTGTGCACCGCGCACAGGATGTAACCACCTCCGGGGGCAAGGTCCCTGATGCGCCGCCTGACCTCGGCTTTCACGTCGGCGGTGGTGCCTTTGGGCAGCACGGTCTGGGTATCGATGCCGCCCCAGAAGCTCAGCCGGTCACCAAACTCGGCCGCCAGCTTGCTGGAGTCCATATCTCTGGCCGCGACCTGAACCGGATTAAGGGCATCGATTCCAAGCTCAATCAGGTCCGGTATAATCTTATAGATGGAGCCGCAGGAATGGAGGTGAATGAAAGCGGAAGTGTGCTTCTTTACCGTATCAAAATATTTTTTATGGCGGGGCTTGAAAAGCTCCCGGTATAGTTCCGGGGAAACGATAAGCCCGTTCTGAAATCCCAGGTCATCGCTGAAAGCCACCACATCAACCAAGTCACCGCTCGCTTTCAGGATTTCCGTGGTGACGGCGGCATTGTGTTCGACAGCAGCATCAAACAGGGCCCCGGCCAGTTTCTTATCCACGGCCAGGTCAGTGAACCAGTCTTCAAAACCGCGCACGAACTGGGTGGTATGCACGAACGGCACCGGAAGACGTAAAACTATGGCATAATCGGTATTCTCCCGATAGTCTAAAATCCGCTCACGCAGTCCCCGGGTGTAGCCGGGGTCGGTGGGGTCAGGCCAGGGAAAGTTTATTATATCCTGAATGGTTATCGGCCCGGCAAGGGGACACTTTACCAGGTCGTAGTAGTATGAGCTGGCGGGCTTGCGACGCACCACTCCATATTCATCCTGATAGCCATCTTCCCCGACCGGGGTGATTGGCTTGCTATCGGGTACGCCCGGAAGTCAATGTCCAGAGCTTGAAGGATGGGCTCGTGCACGGCGGCGGTCTGCATCATCTTATTGATGATGGTATCTTCAGCCTTGATGCCAAAGTGGGCTTTCAATTTTTGATAGGTCGCGATGTGGGTACTGGTACAAATAGTACTGCCGAGGTCAACCGGTATCCTATCCGGTTCCTGGTGTCTCAGCGCCCTGATAACCCTCTCACGGTGGCTTAAAGGCATACCAGCACCTTCAGAGCAGAGTATATAATAATCGAGGCGAAAAGTATATCGCTATTTTGACCGCTCAGCAGCGCCCACAAGCGCTCCCTGCCGCCGATACCAGAGTTTTAAACAGGTTTTACGGTTGTTAGGGGTGCAGGTTATATTACCAGATAAAGGCTTAAAACATGAGCCAGAATAAAATTAGCCTTTGTTCAGCTCTTTTTTATTCTGGCGACGATATTGCTCAGGTCTGAGACCAGTTTTTCTTAGCTAAACTTCTTTAAGGATTTCTCCCTACTGTGATTAAGTTGAGGCCTCATCACGGTCTTTCTTGGCTTGCTTTACGGTTTCCTTTCGCGCTTGATCGGCTGCCTTCCCAGCCTCTTTACCAACGGCCTGTATCTTAGCCTCTTTATGGACTATATCCGCTTGCTCCTTAGCCTCTTTATAGGCTACTTTCGCTTGATCAGTACGCTCCTTTGCTTTGGTTGTAGCCTCCTGAGTGTCTATATCTCTTTGCTTCCAAAAACCAGAGAAGACCGCCTGGGCTTCATTCGTAATCGCGTCGCGGACTTTCTCGGCTTGCTTTACGGCTTCCTTATGGGCTTCATCGGTTGCTTTCTTAGCCTCTTTATCAACGGCCATTTTCTTGGCCTCTTTATAGACTATATCCGCTTGCTCCTTAGCCTCTTTGTAGACCTTTTTAGCTCGGTCCCAAGCTTCGTCCAGTAATTTCCTAGCTTCATCATGAGCCTTTGCCTTCTGAGCTTCTAATTTTCTTGGTTCCATTTCAGATACCTCCAGTGTAGCTTCCCCATTTGATGGATAGATTGTATTTTAATTATACCATAGATAATTTCAGGTAACATTTTTTTCACATATCTCACAGCCCGCAGTCGTAAACTTTCCTCTTGTTTTGTTAACATTAGTCTGCTATTATGTAAAAGAGGCAGATGATTACCGAAAGAGAGAAGGCTCTGGAGCTGGCGATTGGCCAGATTGAGAAAAGGTTTGGCAAAGGCTCCATTATGAAGCTGGGTGGGGCCGCGGGGATACCTCACGTGGAAGCCATTCCCAGCGGCTCGCTGGCTCTGGACCTGGCCTTAGGTATTGGCGGTATTCCCAGAGGTCGGGTCACGGAGATATTTGGTCCGGAGGCATCCGGGAAGACCACCCTGGCCCAGCACATCCTTGCGGAAGCACAGAAACGCGGTGGCACGGCGGCCTATATTGATGCTGAACATGCCTTAGACCCATCATATGCGGCAAATTGCGGTGTTAATCTTGAGGAACTGCTTATCTCCCAGCCGGATACCGGGGAGCAGGCACTGGAAATCTGCGAGGCGCTGGTAAGGAGCAGCGCTGTTGACGCCATCGTGATTGACAGCGTGGCGGCACTGGTGCCCCGGGCCGAGATTGAGGGGGATATGGGGGAGCCACAGATGGGTCTGCAGGCGCGTCTGATGTCACAGGCCCTGCGCAAGCTGGCGGCGGCCATTGGCCGTTCCGGAACGGCGGTCATCTTCGTCAACCAGCTCCGGGAAAAGGTCGGCATTGTCTTTGGCAATCCCGAGGTAACGCCGGGCGGCAGGGCGCTCAAGTTTTACAGCTCGGTGCGTATCGAGCTCAGGCGCGTTGAAACCATCAAACAGGGAAATGAAGCCATCGGAAACCACGTCCGGGCCAAGGTTGTCAAGAACAAGGTTGCCCCTCCTTTCCGAAATGCCGACTTTGACATCATGTTTGACCACGGCATAAGCAAAGAGGGCAATCTCATCGACCTGGGTCTGGAAATGGAGCTGGTTAGTAAGGCTGGTGCCTTTCTCTCTTACGGCGATGTCCGCCTCGGGCAGGGCAGGGAAGCGGCCAAGAAATTTCTGGTGCAGAATCCGGAACTTGCCCGGGAAATGGAGCAGAGAATAAGGTCCTCAGCCGTTACCACTCATCTTGCTGTGCCCGATGAATGAGGGCATATCAGAATAATAGAAAGCAGAATATAGCAGAGTGTGCAGGGCTGAGGCATACGCTTCAGCCTTGTGTTTTTGAAGGGAAGAAATAGGGTGAGCAGGATTACCGACTTACGTTCCGGGAAAAGAAGAGAGAAAAGGATAAATATATTTCTGGACGGCAGGTTTGCCTTCAGCCTCGGGGCTGAGGTCGTGGCCAAAGAAAACCTGCAGGTGGGTCAGGAGCTTTCCGAGAAACAGGTCGCATTGCTGGCCGGCAACGATCAGTTACAGCGCTGTCTGGAGGCGGCTTACCGCTACCTCGGCTACCGGCCGCGCAGTGAGTCTGAAATCAGAGAGCGAATGCAACGCCGCGGCTTTGCCGCGGAAACCATAGACGCGGCGATTGCCCGTCTCAGGGAGCAGGGCCTGCTGGATGATGAAGCCTTTGCTCAATTCTGGAAGGAGAATCGGGAGTCATTCCGCCCGCGAAGTCAGTGGCTCACCAGGCTGGAATTAAAACGAATGGGGGTAAGGAACGACGTTATCGAGCAAGTGGTAGCTGGTATGGATGACGCGGGAAATGCCTATCGGGCGGCGCGGCAGAAGATGCGTCACGGGACACCAGCCGACTATCAAGACTTTCGACGCCGGCTGGGTGACTATCTCCGGCGTCGGGGTTTTAGCTATGAAGTCATCGGCCATACGGTGGGAAAAATATGGCAGGAACTAGGGAATAGCTCGGGATAGTTTATATACTGGTGAAACTCAGTGATGTAGCTGTCTTAAGCTGCCCCCGATAGATGGAAATTTAAAGAAAAGGGGGTGATACCATGGAAATCGATGTTGTTGTAATACTGGCTATATTCTTTGCCTTTATCATTGGCGTTGTCTTTGGTGGTATGGCCGCTTTTATTTTCCGTCGGGTAATGTTCAACCGGCAGATACGCATTGCCGAGCGCAAAGCGGCCAAATTGATTGCGGAAGCCACGGATGAGGCCAGAGTGGTGCTCAATAATGCCCAGGAGGAGGCAAGAAAGACAAAAACATCAGTTGACGCTGAATATCGCGAGCGGCGTTCCGAACTGCAGCGTCAGGAAAACCGTCTGAGCCAGAAAATAGAAAACCTGGACCGGAAGCTCGAAGGTGTCGAGCAGCGTGAGCGCGGTCTGGCCGGCAAGGAAAAGGAAGCTGAGTCGATCCGCAGCCAGCTTGGCGAGCTGAGAGACCGGCAGTTGAAGCAGCTTGAGCTGATTTCAGGCATGTCGAGTGCTGAAGCGCGTCAGCAACTGATTGATGCCATGCAGGTGGAGATGGCACAGGAAACGTCAAGGCGACTTCGCGAGTGGGAGGCCAAGCTGAAAGAAGAAGCCAGTGAAAAGGCTCAGGAAATACTGTCGCAGGCGATTCAGCGCAGTGCTTCGGAGATTGTTACCGAGTCCACGGTGGCGGTGGTGCCGCTGCCCAGCGATGAGATGAAGGGGAGGCTAATCGGCCGTGAAGGGCGCAATATCAGGGCGCTGGAACAGGCGACTGGCGTGGACCTGATAATTGACGATACGCCTGAGGCGGTTACCCTGTCCAGTTTTGACCCGGTGCGGCGGGAAATCGCCCGCAACGCGTTGCACAAACTGATCCTTGACGGGCGCATCCATCCGGCGCGTATTGAGGAGGTGGTCGCCAAAGCGAAAGAAGAGGTGGAGGCGGATATCGCTAGTGCTGGAGAGCAGGCCGCCTATCAGGTTGGCGTGCACGGTCTGCGACCGGAAATTATCCGGTTGCTGGGTCGGCTGAAATACCGCACCAGCTATGGGCAGAACAGCCTGGCGCACAGCATTGAGACGGCCCATATCGCCGGAATGATTGCCTCTGAGCTGGGGGCCAACGTGGGCATTGCCAAAAAGGCCGGGCTCCTCCACGACATTGGCAAGGCGGTTGACCGTGAGGTGGAGGGCACCCATGCCCAGATTGGTGCCGACCTGGTGAAGCAGTGGGACAAGTCACCGGAGGTGGTGCAGGGCATTGCTGAGCACCATCTGGAGACGGGGAGCGTCGGCGTGTGGGGTTTCATTATCTCGGCGGCGGATGCCTTAAGCAGCGCTAGGCCCGGCGCCCGGCGCGAGTCGCTGGAGAACTACCTGAAACGGATGACGGCGCTGGAGGACATCGCCAACAGCTTCAAGGGTGTAGAGAAGTCCTACGCCATTCAGGCCGGACGGGAAATCCGTATCCTGGTCAGGCCGGAGGAAATTGATGACCTGGGCGCGATGCGGCTCGCCCGCGACATCGTGAAGAAGATAGAAGAGGGTCTGGAGTACCCGGGGCAGATAAAGGTTACGGTGCTGAGGGAGACGAGAGCCATTGATTACGCAAAATAAAGGACTAAAAGGACAAGGACTAAGATGTTCGTACTGGTAATCGGTGATATTATCGGTCAGCCCGGCAGAAAGGCGGTGCATGAGGTCCTGCCGCAGATGCGCCGGCAGTACCCGCTGGACATGGTCATTGCCAATGCCGAAAATGCCGCCGGCGGCTTCGGGCTGACCCCAGCCATTGCCCAGGAGCTTATTGAGGCCGGCGTTCACGTACTGACGTCAGGAAATCATATCTGGGCGCAGAAGGATATCATTCCTGATCTGGACAGCGAAATGCCGGTGCTGCGCCCGCTGAACTATCCCGCGGGAGTACCGGGCAGGGGATACCTCATCACCGGCCAGACGATGGTGGTCAACCTGATGGGCCGGACCTTTATGAATGACATCGATTGTCCTTTCCGGGCCATGGACCGGCTCCTTGAAGAGGTTGAGGACCGGCCGCCGGTGGTCATCGTTGATTTTCACGCTGAGGCAACCTCTGAGAAAATGGCCATGGGAAGGTATCTGGACGGCAGGGTAAGTGCCGTTCTGGGCACCCACACCCACGTCGGCACCATTGACGCGCAAATACTGCCCCATGGCACCGCTTACGTAACTGACATCGGCATGACCGGGCCGACTAATTCCATCATCGGTGATGACGTGGACTCAGTCATCCGGCGTTTTCTCACCGGCATACCTCATCATCTTTCCGTGGGAAAGGGGAAGCCAGTTTTCAATGCCATGCTGGTTGACGTGGACGAGGGCAGTGGCCGGGCCGTTAGCATTGAACGCATCTGTCAGCAGCTGGAGAGGCCGTGAGCAGGGTTGACCTGCACATTCATTCCGCTGCCTCGGACGGAAGGTACAGCCCGCAGGAAATCGTCCGGAAGGCGGTGGGACTTGGTCTGGAAGTCATTGCCCTGGCCGACCATGACTCGGTTGACGGGGTAGCACCGGCTCTGGAAGAAGCTCGAAGATTAAAACAGCTTCAGTTCATCCCCGGGGTGGAAGTGAGCACGGACGTTCCCAGTGGCGAAGTTCATATCCTTGGTTACTTTATTGATTACACCAGCGAAGAGCTCGCTGCCGCGCTGGAACAGTTCCGCCATTCCCGGGAAAGACGGGCGCAGGGCATGGTGGCCAAGCTTGCTGAGCTCGGAATACACGTGAGCTGGGAACGCGTCCGCGAAATCGCCGGCAGCGGCACCATTGCCCGACCCCACATCGCGCAGGCAATGCTGGAGAAGGGATATATCAGTTCCATAAAGGAAGCGTTTGACAGATATATCGCGCGGGACGGCCCGGCCTATGTGGAGCGGGAGAAGATGACCCCGGTGGAGGCGGTGCAGTTGATTGTGCGCAGCCGGGGTGTAGCGGTGATGGCACACCCGTTTACCGCCCCTGAAGCTGAAGCGATGATTGTGGAAATGAAAGCTGCCGGGATGGCGGGCATTGAAGCCTATTACAACGGCTATACCCAGGAAAAGGTAGGCAATCTTATTGCCCTGGCGAAAAACCACGGGCTGATTATTACCGGTGGCAGCGATTATCATGGCCTGGATGAGAGCAACGAGACCCTGATGGGTGGCGTGGAAGTACCCATGGAGGCGGTAAACAGGCTGATTGCACGCGCCGAGCCAAAAATGGTAAAGTTAGCCTATTTAAAATAAGTCATTCCGGCAGGAGAGCCTATGGCTATCTGGTTTGCCTTAATAGTTGCAGCCTATCTTCTGGGTTCAGTCCCGGCCGCTTACCTGGTGGCCAAGTTAGCCCGCGGTATAGATATCAGGCAGTACGGTACGGGTCAGATTGGCGGTGGCAATCTCTGGCGGATGACCTCGTGGAGACTCGGTCTGCCGGTGGGGCTCTTTGACCTGGGCAAAGGGATGGTGATGGTCTGGGTGGCACAGGTGCTGGGGCTGAGCACGGCCCAGCAGGCGGTGGTGGGTGCGGCGGCGGTCACCGGGCACAACTGGTCCGTGTTTCTCCGCTTCGGTGGTGGCCGGGGTATCGCCACCGCAATGGGGGTGGTCATTATCCTTCCGTTCATCAATGAGATGACGCCATGGCCGACACTCACCTGTTTGGCCTGTCTTGTCGTTGGCTCTATCATGCTGCGCAGCTCCCCGCTGCCGGCGCTGGCCGGTGTTACCTCGTTGCCCATCGTCAGCGCCGTTTATGAACCGGCGACGACAACGCTGGGGTTTCTGTCCCTCTTTTCCATAATGGTAATAAAGCGCCTGGTGGCACCAAGAGCAGCTGAGGCTACTTCGGTCAGTAAAAAAAGAATGCTGTTGAACCGTTTGCTTTTTGACCGGGATATAATGGACCGCAAAGTCTGGATGCACCGGCTCCCCCTGAAAACAAAGGAGCTAAAAGATTTAAGCGACGGGATTGACTGATGAAGTGTGCGGCTCATCCCAGAGTGGAAACGAACCTGAAATGCGGTAAATGCGGTAAGCCGATATGTCCCAGGTGCCTGGTGCAGACACCGGTAGGGGCCAGGTGCCCGGAATGTGCCCGACTCTATAAGCTGCCCACTTACCGCGTTTCCACCCTATATTATCTGCGGGCGGGCGGCACTGCCTTGGGCATGGCGCTGTTCAGCGGCGTAATCTGGGGGGTGATAAATCAATTCATACCGTTCTTCTATTTGAACCTGCTGCTCGGTGCTGGAGTCGGCTACGTGACTGGTGAGGTGGTCAGCCTGGCCGTCAATCGGAAACGCGGTCGGGGACTGGCGGCGGTCGCCGGCACAGGCGTGGCCATCAGCTACCTGGTCAGTATCCTTTTGCCCTTCGGGCTCCCGACCGGCCTGTTACATATACTTTTTGATATTGTATCGCTGGCACTCGGTATTTTCGTCGCCATCACCCGTCTGCGCTGATAAATTCTCGGTCTTGGAAAGGGATATATATGGAACCAACCCGAGAGGTATTCTGGAACATACAATTAGGCGTTATCATTGATGTGCTGGGCGCGGTAGCGGTCAGCATTTTCATTTATGCATTCTATCGTCGGGTAAGGCTCTGGCGAATTGGCCGGCCTGATGACCGCTTCAGTCACCTCGGAGAAAGGGTCTGGGCATTTATCGCCTACAAGGTGGTACACCTCTGGCTGCATGGCAAATTTTTCGGCGTTACGAGGAAGCTGCGCTTCAAGGAACTCTATCCGGGAATCATCCATTACCTCATTTTTACCGGCTGTGTTGTTCTGTTCCTGGGAACGGTGCTGGTAGCGGCAAGCCATTATCTTTATAACTTTCTGGAGGGTGGCATCTATCTTGCCTTCTCACTGGTCCTCGATATCTTCGGCCTGTTGCTCATCATCGGCATCATTCTGGCCATGTGCCGGCGCTATATTCAGAAGCCAGACCGGCTGGATAACCGGGCGGAAGACCTGGTGGCCCTGCTGCTCCTTCTCGTTCTGGCGGTCAGCGGCTTCATCGTTGAAGGCTTCCGCATTGCCGCTACCGAGCTGAAGACCAGTCCGGAATGGGCAGCGTGGTCGCCGGGCGGTTACCTCCTGGCTCTGGGCTTGAGTGGACTGGGACAGTCAACGTTGCTTCTATGGCACCGGATTACCTGGTGGCTGCATTCTTTGCTGGCGCTGGGCACGATTATTTATGTTTCACTGGCCTGGAACCGGCTGTGGCACATCATCATTTCGCCTATCAATGTCTTTTTGCGGAACCTTGGGCCACGGGGCGCTCTGACGCCAATTGACCTGGAAGCGACGGAAACCTTCGGCGTCGACCGCATCCAGAATTTCAGCTGGAAACACCTGCTTGACCTTGATGCCTGCACCCGCTGCGGGCGTTGCCAGGACAACTGTCCTGCCTACCTGAGCCGCAAACCACTGAGCCCGAAAAAGGTAATCCAGGACTTAAAAGGTCACCTGCTGGAGCGGGCGCCGGTACTGCTGAGAAGAAAGGCAGAGGCAGCGAATCCGGGCGATAACGGGCGGGCGATGATTGGCGAGGTGATAAAGCAGGACGAAGTATGGAACTGCACCACCTGTTATGCCTGCCAGGAGGTCTGCCCGATATACGTTGAGCCAATGGTCAAGCTCATTGAGATGAGGCGAAGCCTGGTAATGGAACAGGCAGCCATTCCTGAGACCGGCGAGGGCGCCCTGAAATGCCTTGAGGCCAGGGGCCACCCGTGGCGCGGAACGACCTTGAGTCGCACCGACTGGGCAGAGGGGCTTGAGGTCAAAACGCTTGCCGACGATAGCCACGTTGACGTGCTGTTCTGGGTCGGCTGCACTGAGGCGCTGGAGGTGAGAAGCACTAAAGTGGCGGCCGCCATTGCCCGGATACTGAAGCTGGCTGGTGTCAGTTTTGGCATTCTGGGCAATGAGGAGGTGTGCTGCGGCGACCCGGCGCGCCGGCTGGGCAACGAATACCTTTTCCAGATTCTGGCGCAGCAGAACATCAAGCTGCTGAATAACTACGGAATCAAAAGGATAGTCACCGGCTGTCCTCACTGCTACAACACGCTGAAGCACGAGTACCCGCAGTTTGGCGGCGACTTTGAGGTTGTCCATCATAGCGAGATGATTGCCAATCTTATCAAGAAAGGAAAACTGCTGGGCATCAAGGGCATTAGCGGCGTGGTTACCTACCATGACTCGTGTTATCTGGGGCGGTACAACGGTATCTACGAGGCACCGCGGCAGATTTTGCACCGCCTCGATGGGGTAAAGCTGGTGGAGATGGAGCGCAATCTGGAACACGGCTTTTGCTGTGGTGGTGGCGGTGGGCATCTCTGGCTGGAAGAGCAGAAAGCGGGCGAGCGCATCAATGAGATGCGCACCGAGCAGGCACTGTCAACAAAGGCCGGGTTCATTGCCACCGCCTGCCCCTACTGCCTGCAGATGTTTGAGGATGGACTGCAAACCAAACAGGCGACGGAATCGGTGAGGGCCGTGGACATCGCGGAGTTGGTCCTGAAGGCGATGCTCGTTTGACGGTATATCGGCGATATTGTAATTTATATGAGATTGAGATACTGAGCAGGAGGGAAGACATGCGCAAAGTAGCGGTAGTTGGCGTGGGGGAAACCAAATTCAGCGGTCAGCAGGAAAGGACCAGCGTGGAGCTCTTTGCTGAAGCGGCTGCCGAAGCGCTCACAGAATCAAACCTGAAACCAAAAGATATACAGGCCCTTTTCCTGGGCAACGTGCTTGGCGACTTCTCCGAAGGACAGGGCTCGGTGCAGGCCTTTGCCGCCGAAAACATCGGCTGCTTCAATATTCCGGCCAACCGTTATGAGGGCGCCTGCGCCTCGGCCAGCATGGCGATAAGGGATGCCTGGATGTGGGTGGCTTCCGGTTTCTACGATGTGGTCCTGGCTGGTGGCGTGGAGCGGGCGGCCACCATGGGAACGCCGCTGGCTACACGCACCTTTGCCATGTTCAGTGATTCACGCTACGAGTTTCCCTCCGGCATAACCTTCCCGGCGGTCTTCGCCATGCTGGCACACCTTTACTCGGCCAAGTATGGCGTACCGCTGCCCAGGCTGAAAGAGCAGCTGGCCACCGTCTCATTGCAGTCCTACAAATACGGCATGCACAATCCCAAAGCACACCTGCGCAAGGAAGTGACCATGGAGGCGGTGCTGAGTTCATTCATGGTGAGCACACCGCTCCAGCTGCATGACTGCTGCCCGTTTTCTGATGGCGCCGCCGCCCTGGTGCTGGCATCGGAAGAGGTGGCCAAAAAGCTGACCAGAAAGCCGGTGTTCATTGTTGGCGCGGGGCAGGCCTCCAACGGGCCGCTGGCCAGTCAGCAGCAATATCTCCCCAGGCTCAGGGCCAGGGAGCTATCGGCGAAACAGGCCTATGACATGGCCGGGCTAAAACCCGGGGACATCGATATCTGTGAGCTGCATGACTGTTTCAGCATTGCCAGCCTCATCGCGGTGGAAAGCCTCGGCTTTTTCGATTACGGCATGTCTGGTGAGGCCTGGATAAAGGGTGAGGCTGGTATTGGTGGCAAGGTTGCCATCAATCCTTCCGGCGGACTTAAATCGAAAGGCCATCCCATCGGCGCCACCGGTGCTGGCCAGGTCTATGAGATAGCCAAGCAGCTGAGAGGGGAGGTGGAGCCGGAACGGCAGGTGCAGGGGGCCAAAATCGGCATGACCGACACTCTGGGTGGGGATGGCTGCACGCTGGTCAATATGATTCTCCAGCGGGGCTGGCGCTAAGTAGTCATTTTAGGCTTGGAGGCCAAGATGGAATATAAGCTGACCTATAAAGAGTACCGTGAAGCGCTGAAGCAAAAAAAGCTGCTGGGCTTGAAGTGTAAAAGCTGCGGTGCCGTGACCGTGCCGCCTAAAATGGTGTGCCGCAGTTGCGCCAGCCCGGACCTGGAGGTTCTGGAACTAAGGGGCACCGGCCGGATACAGACCTTTACCACCTGCAACGTGGCTCCCGAGGGACGCGAAAGCGAGGTGCCCTATACTATTCTGCTGGTTGAGCTTGATGAAGGTCCCTGGCTCATGGGCAATTTAGTTGGCGTTGAGCCGGAAAAGGCAACCATGGAAACGCTGATGGGCAAGCGGGTCAAAATGACCGAGAGCAGAATTTTCCCCGGTGATAAGTACTCCGCCGGCGAGGGCGCCAGCCCGACCTTTGTCTTGGAAAATTAGGCTGAAATAAATAAGGGGGAAGAAATGGATAACTTATGGATGGCCCTGTTCTGGTCAGGGCCCATCGGCGTTGGTATTTTTCTGGTCTGCCTGGGCACCATGATATGGTTGCTCGCCAAAGCTGATGAGATAAGCAAGCGCACCAAAGCCATGTTAAAGGAAAAAGGACTGGAAAAGAAAAAGGGATAGCAGTCTCTTACCCTTCCTTCATTAGCTGCCGGGCAATGGTCATCCGCTGCATCTCGGAGGTGCCCTCGTAGATTTCGGTGATTTTGGCATCTCTCAGATAGCGTTCCAGCGGATATTCCCGGATGTAGCCGTAGCCACCGAATATCTGTATGGCTTTATTGGTCACGAAAGACGAAGTCTCGGCGGCATAGACTTTGGCCATTGACGCCTCTTTGATGAAAGGTTGCTTCTGGTCTTGCAGATAAGCGGCCCGGTAGGTCAAAAGCCTCGCGGCGTCAATCTGCGTCGCCATATCGGCGAGCATCCACTGAATCGCCTGGAAGTTGATGATGGGCTGGCCGAACTGCTGTCTTTCTTTGGCGTACGCCAGGGCCCGGTCAAAGGCCCCCTGGGCGATTCCCAGCGCCTGCGCGGCGACCACGACCCGGCTGGCATCAATGGTATTAATCGCGATTCTGAATCCATCACCCTCATTGCCGAGACGATTTTCTTCAGGCACAAAGCAGTCCTCAAAGACCAGCTCTACGGTCGATGAGCCGCGTATGCCCAGTTTGTGCTCGTGCTTGCCTACGGACAGACCGGGAGTATTCTTTTCCACAACAAAGGCGGCGATGCCCTTGTGGCGCAGCGATTTATCGGTGGTGGCAAAAACAAGGACAATGCCGGCTTCAGCACCGTTGGTGATGAAAATCTTGGTGCCATTAAGGACGTAGCCCTTGCCCTTGCGCGTGGCGGTGGTCTCCAGTGCAGCGGGGTCACTGCCGGCCCCCGCCTCCGTCAGCGCGAAGGCGCCAACCACTTCACCACTGGCGATAGGAGGTACGAAGCGCTTTCTCTGCTCTTCATTCCCGTGCATAAATATCGGGGCTCCGGCTAGGCCGGAGCTGGCCAGGAGGATGGCGGCGGTGGCCGCACAGACGCGACTGATCTCTTCGATAACGAGGCAGAACTCGGTGGCACCCCCGCCACTGCCACCGTACTCCTCGGGAAAACCGATGCCGGCAAGTCCGAGTCTGGCCATCTTCTTAATGCTTTCCGCAGGGAATCTGGAATCCTCATCAATCTGGGCGGCTATTGGTTCCAGCTCTTTACTGGCGAAATCGGCGACCATTGCCTTGAGCATCTTCTGCTCTTCCGTAAGGGAAAAATCCATCTGCTACCTCCTGATAAGGTCGATTGCTCTAGGTTTCACTTATCGTTTTAAGCCGTTTTGCGGCGATATTTACGGCGCTCATGAATCTGGCCAAGGTCGCTGGCCAGCCGATTGACCAGCTGCCGAGTAGCCGCCGGCGGGTTTGTTTTCCCCTTGAGCAGGTCATCAACCAGCCGGTCCAGGTATTCGCCGTGGTCAATATTGGTGATGCAATCCTTGAGCAGCCCTTCCACCGTCTCCATCAGCTCCAGTTTCAATCTCTGCTTCTTCCGTTTTTTCAGTTCACCGGTGCTGGTGAGATATTCCCGATGCCGGAATATATCGGCGGCCAACTCGGCGGTACCCTTGTTATAGATGGCTTCGGTGAGGACAATGCCGGGCTGCCAATCGTCAGGAAGCCGGTCCCTCATCGAGAGCATTGTCTGAAGGTCGGCCTTGACAATGTCAGCGCCTCCCCTGTCCGCCTTGTTGATGACGAAAATGTCGGTGGCTTCCAGTATTCCCGCCTTCATCATCTGAATGGCGTCGCCAGCTCCCGGCGTCATGACAAAGAGGGTGGTATCGGCCACTCTGGTGATATCTATTTCTATCTGCCCCGAGCCCACGGTCTCGACCAGAATGATATCCTTGCCCATCGCGTCCATGATGTGAATGGCGCCGATGGTGGCCTTGGCCAGGCCGCCCTGCAGGCCTCGCGTCGCCAGGCTCCGGATGAAGACGTCCTTATCCTCGCCGTGCTGCTGCATCCTGACCCGGTCGCCCAGCAGTGCCCCGCCGGTAAAGGCGCTCGTCGGGTCAATGGCGATAACGCCAACGGTCAGGCGTTCCTTGCGAAAGTAGCTGATAAGATTGCTGGTCAGCGTGCTCTTGCCGGCACCCGGTGACCCGGTCACGCCGATAATGTACGCCTTTCCCGTGTGTGGATAGATATGGCTCATTTCCTCAAAGGCGGTGGGCGCTTCATCGGCTATGCCGCTGATGAGCCTGGCAGCAGCGATGGTATCTCCGGCCAGTACTTTGCGGGCAAGTTCTGATTTCATACCAGACATCAACCAGTGTGGAATCTACGAGCCACTAAATTATAGTTGAAGAGCGGCATCAATTCAACCGTTCAATTTTTCGGTGAGCTTTTGCACTATTCGTGGCATGGCTTCTCCGGCCCTGGCTCTGATGAGCAGGCTCGCCCGTTGGTCCATCGGCGTTGGGCTCAGGTTTATGATGACCAGCCTGGCGCCGGAATCGGCGGCGTAGCCCGGTATCTGTGCCGCAGGATAGACGACCAGGCTTGAGCCGACGACAAGGAAAAGGTCGCACTGCTTGGCATGGAGGGTTGCCTCCGAGAATACTTCGTCCGGCAGCGCTTCACCGAAGAGGATAACATCCGGTTTCAGTATACCGTGGCAGGTCGCGCAATCGGGGACTTCCTCGCCCGCATCCAGCCTAGCCTTAATTTCCGGCATGGGGTACTTCTGACCGCATTGCAGGCAGACCACCCGGCGCATACTGCCGTGCAGTTCAAACACCTTACCATCGGGGACTCCGGCGGCCTGGTGCAAGCTGTCCACGTTCTGGGTGACCACGCAGTCGAGTTTACCCAGTCTGTCCAGCTCGGCAATGGCATAGTGGGCGGGATTTGGCTTCACCGTTTCCGTCAGGCGCTCTTTCCAGAGCATCTGCCACTGCTTTTGTCTGGCACCGGCATCGCTGATGAACTTCTGGTAGGTAAAATCGTCGGGGTCAAAGCGGTCCCAGATGCCGCCCGGACTGCGAAAATCCGGTATGCCTGATTCGGTGCTGACGCCGGCGCCGGTGAACACCACGATTTTCTCCGACCTGACCATCAGGTCAGCAGCCCGGTCAGCAAGGTGGTCCAAAGTCTGGTTGTCCACCGGTTTGTCCCTCTTGAATAACATAATCGTAAGGCTAATCAGATGGTGGGGGTATCTTCATCATTTTAGCATTTAGTTTGGCGGCGTTTCGCGGCGCGGCCACCCAGAAGGCAAAGCAGGCGAGGGCGAAAGCCACCATGCAGAGGATGAAGGCGCTGGTATAGCTTCCGGTGATATCGTGGATATAGCCGCCCAGCCACGGTCCAATCACGCCACCAACCCCCATACCGGTAAGCAGTATACCGGCAATGGCGCCAAAGTGCTTCCCGTGGAAGATATCAGCCGCGCCGGCGGTCATGGTGGGAGTAAAAAAGCCGCCGCCGTAGCCAAAGCAGACGGCGTGTATATAGAGCAGCCACGGTCGGGAGGTGTCATTCACCGAAACCAGCGCCATCAGCGCGACAATCATCAGGGTGCTGGCCAGCGTAATCGTCATCTCCCGGCCGATACGGTCGGAAAGGCCGGAACTTAGTTGTCCCCCGCTCTGGCAGATGCCGTAAAGGGCAAAAATTGAGGCGGCAAAGGTGCTGCTGTAGCCAACGTCTTCGGCAAATTTTACCTGATGCGCGATGACCAGATAGGAGCCAATGCCCCAGAAAAGAAAGTAAGCCAGCATCAGCAGCCAGAGCTGGTAGGTACCCAGCGCCTGCCTGAGCGTCCAGTCTTGTGATACGGCATGTCCGGTCTCAGACGCTTCCGGTGCGGCCTCTTTGGTCACGGCGAGCTCATCCGCGCCATAGGCTTTCAACCCTTTGCTTTCCGGGCGGAAGTGGAAGAAGAGGAGGTAAAGCGGCAGAAGTACAGCACCCAGCGTACCCGCGAGCACAAAGTAGGCATGGCGCCAGCCCAGCTGCGATATGGCGAACTCGGCGTACATGCCGTAGGTAAAACTGAGGCCGGACCCCATCTGGGCCAGTCCCATGGCCAGCCCGCGCTTCCGGGCAAACCAGTTTGCCAGCGCCGGGGCCAGCAGCGGCCAGCCGGCACTGGCCATGCCGATTGGTGCCACGAGGCCGAGCAGCAGATAGAAATGCCAGAGCTCCCGGGCAAAGGCGCAGCCGGTCGTGGCCAGACCCAGAATGATAATGCCGATGGGCATGAGTAGGTGCGGTTTCCAGCGGTCTCCCAGACTGCCGGTGATGGGCGCCAGTGAACCATAGACGAGCAGGTTCAGCGAAAGCATGAAAGCCGTGCTGCCGCGATTCCAGCCAAATTCCTCCAGAATAGACGGGAAAAAGACGGAGAAGGAATGCCTGATGCCGTAGATGAGCGTCATGCTGATAATGACGATGCCCACAATGACCCAGGCATAGGAAAAACGCGGACGTCTATCCATCTTTAAGTCTTCCCTTGGGGCTGGAGTCGTGCTGGTGATATTGAACAGT
>Ga0315274_10001959_pt1 | contig 31541 bp, 23 predicted proteins | sample YL17G02_20_MG_FD_203700 | JGI IMG/M metagenome (GOLD analysis project Ga0315274, IMG submission 203700) | Sediment microbial communities from Yellowstone Lake, YNP, Wyoming, USA - YL17G02_20 | ecosystem: Environmental > Aquatic > Freshwater > Lake > Sediment | place: USA: Wyoming | collected...
GCCCGCCCGCTGTGCGCGGCGCGGGCGGCGGCGGCGAGGGCAATGGCCACGCGGTGCCGGCGCACTATGCGGCCCACTGCGCGGCGCGCGACGCGGGGTGGTGACGCGCGCGCCGCCCCCGCCCGCCCGCCCGCCCGCCGCCCGCCGCCCGGCCATTGCCGCGGTGTGCGGCGCCCCTGGCTCGACGCACCGGTTGAGAGAAAGTGCGCCCTTGTGCCGCGCGGGTAGACCCCCCCCCAGAGAGAGACGCCCTCCCCCCCCCAACCCCCTCTTCCCCGAGAGAGACTAGGCCGCGACCCGCGCCGACAACCCTAGATCGCGATTCCCCGGCCCAGTGGCGGCCGCCGTGCAACCCGCGCGCCGCCGAGAGAGGGCGACACCGGGGAGAGAGACGGGGCCGCGCCGCGCGTCGATGCTCCACCTTCGCGGCCGCCGCGCGCGTTGCACGCGCCGCCGCCCGCGCGCGCGGCCTCCCGGGGAGGGCGGCCACGCGGCGCGGGGGGCGCCCCACCCCAACCCCCCACCCCACCCCCCGCCCCGGAAACGCGGCAGCCGGGCGAGAGGCCCGGCCCGCCCGCCCGCCAAGAGAGATGAACGCCAGCCACGCCGCGCAGCCAACCAGCGACGCCCGCCCCCACCCCACCCCCCACCCCACCCCACCGCTCACTCGACCGCCCCCGTCTCGAGCTGCGCCGCCGTGAACTGCTTGTCCAGCGACGCCGCCGCGCGCAGCCACACGATCACGATCACCAGCAGCACGGCGGCGAGGTAGGGGGTGGAGGTGGCCAGGGAGCCGAACGTGAGGATCAGCACTTGCTGGATGGCCGACCCGCCCGATTTGCCGAGCGGGTTGCAAATGACGTCGATCGCGGCCTTGCCTTTGACCTGCAGGTCGCGGTCCAGGGGGATGTAGGCCATCTCCTTGCACGGGTCGAACAGGCTGTGGGAGGCGGGGGTGGGGCGGGGTGGGGGTGGGGTTGGGTTCGCGCGAAAAGAACGAAAAAAAAACACCGACGCCTCGCCCCCCCCCCCCGCTCTCGCCTGTACTTGGCCGACTTGGAGAACACGTTCTGGGCCGCCCCCACGAGCACGGCCGCCATGAGCGGGGTGAGGCCGAGCGTCGCGAGCGACGGCGCAAACGTGTTGCCCGACAGGACGAGCGCGAAGAACGCGACGCCCGTGATCAGGAGCACGGTCGGCGTGATGATCGCGGCCCCGCCCCAGCCGAACTTGCGGAAGATGACGCGGGACGCGATCATCATCAGGAAGGTCACGGCGCCTGGGGAGGGGGGGAGGGGGGTCGGCGGGCGCGGTATGGAGCGCCGTGTGCCAACGCGCGTGGGCCACTCCCCCCCTCTTGCTCCCTCTGCCCCCCCCCCCCCCCCCCGCCTCACCGGTCGCGGTCGAGAAGTCGCCCATGAAGGCCGAGTAGTCGTTGGGGTTGGGGAACTGGGCCTTGATCTTGGACTTCCACGTGACTTCCACGAGGTTGATGGAGATGCCTGCAGGGTCGGGGTGGAGGTTGGGGTTGGGTCCGGGTTTGTCTGGCGTCTGGTTTTTTCTCCTCCCCTCCCCCTCTCTCACCGTACGCCACGACGAGCGTGGCCAGGTCGCGGATGTAGGGGCTCTTGGCCAGGAACTGGACCGACTCGCCGACGCCCATCGCCACCTTCTCCTTCTTCTTCTTGGGCTGGCCGGCCGCGACCTTGGGGACGACTGCGAGGGAAGGGGGGGGGTGGGGTGGGCGTGGCGTGCGCGCCCTTCCTTTCCATCCCTCCCTGCCCCACCCTCCCCCCGTCCCGCTCACCGACGCGGTTGAGCCAGTAGAAGGTGGCGATGATGAGCGCGCCAAACATCATGACGAGGCCTGCGGGCAAGGGGGGGGAGCGGGGCGGGGGTTGAGAGGTTGGGGTGTGGGCGCCGACCCGCCGCGTCCCCTTTGAAAAAAAGGCTCCCTGCGCGCTCACCCATCATGCCCTTGAGCGACACGCCCCACCCGTCGACGCCGGGCGGCAGCGCGGCGCGCACCGAGGAAAAGTACTGCGGTGGAGGAGGGAGGGGGTTAAGGTCGGGGCCGGGGTCGGCGCCGGGCCGCGCCGCTCCCACCACGCCTCTCCCCTCTGCCCGACCTTGACCGCGCGACCCGAGAAGATGAGGGCCACGTTGGCGCCCAGGCCGAAGAGGGGGTAGAACTGCTTGGCTTCGTCCACGGTCGTGATCTGGGCGGGGCGGTGGGCGAGGGTCGGCACAACCCGACCCCGATAAAACGGGAACCCCACAGAGCCCTCGTCACCCCCACCCCCGCCCCCGCCCCACCCCCCAAACCGGACCTGGTTGGCAAACCCCCAGAAGAGCACCGAGACGACGACCGACCCCCAGAGCTCGGCCATGACGTAGAACAGGCAGTAGGTCCAGTTGCGCAGGATCGCGATCGGGGCCGCGAGGCGCGGCGCGGACGCGACGAGGCGTTCGCACAGCGCGGTCGGGTGGATCAAGTCCCGGGCGGGGTAGAGCGCAAACGCGAACGCGCCGAAGAACAGGATGAACGGGATGATGCACGTGTAGAAGAGGGCCTCGTTGGAGAGCGTGTCGGCCATTTTGGCGTAGAGGACGGCGAAACCGACGGCCATCGGGAGGTTGACCCACGTCTTCAAGAAAGGGATCACTTCGGCGCCCGACCCCGGCGCGGTGACGACGAGGACGTCCTGGGGGTGGGGTGGGGTGGGGTGCGTGGGGCGGTGTTTTCGCGACGCCGTTCCGCGAACGGGGGCCGGCGGCCGAAGGCATGCCATCCGCCGACCGCGGGCAAAGGGGCGGCCCTCGCCCGGGGCCACCCCCCCCGGTCGAGACGCCATGGTGCGCAGAGCGCGCGGGCGGGGCGAGGGCGGCCGGCGGCCGCCCGCCCCTGCGGCGCGGCGCGGCGGCCGCGGCGCGCCGCGCCGCGCTGTCCCCGACAGCGCGGCGACGCGCCCGCGCCAGCCGCCGCCCGTCCCAAAATCATTCAAACGCCCAATACGGCCCCTGGAGCGCGCCCGCGGCCGCACCCGATCCCCAACCGCCGCGCATGCTGCGCCTGCGGAACCTCCGTCTCCCCTCCCCCTCTCACCTTGGTGTCGCGCAGGATCGTGTAGTTGAACAGGATGCAGAAAAACATGAAGCCCAGGGCCCCGATCTTCTTCCAGGTGTCGGGCGTCGCGCCCAGGATTTTGCCGTCATCGGCGGCGGGGGACCCCGCGGCCGCCGCAGGCGGCGTCGGCAGGCGAATGGGGAGGTGCGGGATGCCGACAGGGGCAGGCGCGGGGCGGGCGAGCTGGGGAGCGGCGGGGGAGGGCGCGAGGGATGGGCGCGGCGCGGCCGCCGGGGCGCGGGGGGGCGCGGCAGGCGGTCTGCGCGGGCGGGCTCGCGGCAGACGGTTCGAAAACACTCTCTCGTCCCTCTGCCTGACCCCTCTCCTCACACCTGAGGCCGGCGCGGCGCCGGCGCGGCGGCTGGCCGCGCGGCGCGGATGCCGGGCACCGCCCGGGTGGGCGCGCCGGGCCGGCGCAGGGCCGCGGGGCGCATGGACTGCATGGCGCGCGGAAAGGGGGGGCGCGGGTCGCGGGCGGGGGGCGAGGGTGTGGGAGAGGCGAGCGGCGCGGCGCGCCAGTTGCTCCGCGCGCGCCCTCGCACACACGGCGCCGCGAGCCTCTCCACGTCACGCCCCCCGCCCCTCGATCGCGCGCGTCCCCCCAGCCGCCACCCGCGCCCGCTCGGGCGCCAGCGGGCGCCGGGCGGCGACCTTTGCCTCGCACGCGGCGCGAAACAGCGACGGGTAGGCTCGCTCCTCGTCCGTCCTCTCGTCCACGCACAGCATGAGCACGTCGGCCGCAGCCACCGGGTCGGCGGCCGGGCACTCGAGCCAGGGTGTGGGGCGGTGGCGCCGCGCGCGCAGTGTGCGCGCGAGCGCGGCAGCGCCGGCGCGGCCCCGGCCCGACCCGACCTCCAACAATGCTGCGGCGTCGGCCAGGGCGTCGGCCGCGGCGGCGGCGGCGGCGGCCGCGGCGCCGTCGGGGGATGAGAGGGAGGGGAGTGCGAGCGCCACGAGCCAGGTCCGAACGTCACCGCCCCCCCCCAGCGCCCCCAGCGCGTCCCGCACGCGGACTGGGGAGTTGAAGGCATCCCCGAGGCGGGCCTCGGCGCTCAGCGCGGCCTGCAGCTCGAGCGCGCCGCGCGACCGCGGGCCGTCGCCGCGGCCGAGCGTGGCCGTGAGCAGCACCGTCGCCCCCCCCGCCCCGTCCGGCGGCAGCTCCACGTGCAGACCCCACCCGGCGGTCACGCGCAACGCGTCGCCGGGGGTCAAATGAGCGACGCGGCAAGAGAGAAGGGCGAAGGCGGGCCAGGCGGCGAGGTCTGGTGCCCCCCAATCCACCATGGACGCGCCGTGCGCGGGATGGGACACGGGGTAGGGGTAGGCGCGGGCGAGGAAGTCGCGCGGGGGGACGAGGAGCGCGCGCGCGGCGCCGGCGACGGGCGCGATCAGCGCGTCCGCCCCGGACGCGCGCGCGGGCAGCACCGCGCCACGGGCGCCAGCCAGGGTGAGTTGCAGGGCCAGAGGGGGACCCCACCCGGCTTCAGAGGCACAGGAGGAGAGCCAGGCCCAATCAAGCGACGACGCGGCGGCGGCCGCCAGCGGGCCCCGCTTGGCGGCGTGCGCGCCACGCCCGCCTCCACCGCACACGCGCTCGCCCCCCTGAATCAGCGTGGCCGACACCGCGCTCGCGCGGCTGCCCCACGCGCCCGCCCGCGCGGCGGCGTCCGCGAGCGGCGCGCGCGACACGCGGGTGGCGGGCGCCCGAATCCTATACGGACTGCCCGCCCCGTTGCACGCGTCGTCCAGGGGCAGCAGCACCGGGTGGCCGGAGGGCGGGCCGACGGCGAGAGTGGCCGGCGCGGCGTCGCGCGACGCCGCGACGCCGGCGGCCGACCACGCGCGCGCGCCCGCCAACGCCGCCGCCAAAGGCGCGTTTGTGAGCACGACAGGGTCTGGGCCGCACGCCGCGACCCAGGCCGCGCTGGAGGAGGCCTCGTGCCGCGGCACCCCCTCCCCCCACAGAAACGGGGCGGCGAAGGGGGGGAGCCGGGACGCGGTCAAGCTGGGGCGTGGGGGTGGGCGCGGCGCGTGGGGTGGAGGGTGGGGGGTGGGGGCCGGCGCGTCAGTTTTTTCCTCCCGCGGCCGCCCTCCGCCGCGCACCCTCCCGCCCCCCCCGCCGCCCGGGCCAGCTGCGCCCCCGGCGGCAGCAGCACGATGCCCGCGCCGCGCGCCGGGTGGCTCACGCGCGCCTCGGGCATGGTCTGGGAGGAGTGTGCGCGCGACGCCGCCCGCGCGCCCGCCACACCCCCGCCGTCCCCCCCGCTCCCCCCCGCCACCACCCCCCGCCCACCCCCCACCATGTCCAACCCCATCGTCTTCTTTGACATCGAGGCCGACGGCAAGCCCCTGGGCCGCATCGAGATGACGGTGCGGGCTGGGGGCGGCTGGGGGCGGCGGGCGCGGCGGCGCGATGGAGGCACCCCCCGGACGGCGCGCCCGCCGCCGCCTCTCCCTCCCGCCGACCCCCACCCCCACCACTCTTCTCCTCCAGCTACGCGCCGACGTGGTGCCCAAGACGGCGGAGAACTTCCGCGCGCTCTGCACCGGTGCGGCGCGGGATGGGCGGCGGCCGCCGCGATCGGGCGGGGTGGAGCCCCTTTTTTTGACCCCGCCCCCCCCGAATCCTCAGGCGAAAAGGGCGTGGGCAAGGTGTCGGGCAAGCCGCTGCACTTCAAGGGGTCGGCCTTCCACCGCGTGATCAACGAGTGAGAGAACGGGAGGTGGGGGGAGGTGGGGGGGTTTCTTTGCGCCCTGTCCGCGCTCTGGCGACTCACACGGGTCCCGCCTCCCTGCCCACAGCTTCATGTGCCAGGTGGGCGGCGCGCTTGCGGCGCAATCCGCGTCCCGCAGATCGGCGCGTGGCGGCGGGCCGCCGCTGGCGCGCCGTGGGGCGCGGAGCGACGCCCGGCGATCACCGCACGCGACGCAGTGCCTCGCGCGCGGGCGCGAGGCGGCCAGTGGGTCGCCCGCCTTCCTCCCACCCCTCAACCCCCCACCTCTTCCCTCAGGGCGGCGACTTCACCCGCGGCAACGGCACCGGCGGCGAGTCCATCTACGGCGAGAAGTTCGCCGGTGAGAGAGTCGGAGAGAGAGAGGGCGGAGGGCGAGAGAGCGCCGCCGCGCCCGCCTCGACCCCGTCCTTCTCTGTCCCTCCCTCAGACGAAAACTTCACGCTCAAGCACACCGGCCCCGGCATCCTGTCGATGGCCAACGCGGGCCCCAACACAAACGGGTCCCAGTTCTTCCTCTGCACGGTCAAGACCGCGTGGCTCGACGGCAAGCACACCGTCTTCGGGTCGGTCACCAACGGGATGGACGTCGTCAAGAAGGTCGAGGGGTACGGGTCGTCGTCGGGCGCGACGTCGGCGAAAATCGCGATCGCCGACTGCGGGCAGCTGTCGTGAGGGAGAGGGAGACGCCGCGCCGCGCGCGCGCGCGTTGGGCGCGGGCGGGGCGGGCGCGCCCCCGGAGCGAGGCCGGGCGGCGCCGGGGGGCCGCGGCGGGTGGCTGCAACCGCCGGCGGGTGCTCCTAAGGCAAAGGGGTGAGTGCGCGCCGACCCAACAGCGCGGCCCGCCTTCTCTTCCTCTCTCCAGCCCCGCCCTCTCTTCCTCTCTCCAGCCCCGCCCTCTCCCTCACAGGATGCCGTTGAGCACGCGCTGGTAGTAATCGTACTGCCGCGTGCGCCAGGCGTCCAGTGAGTCGGAGACGAGGGCGAGGGCGGCGGTGACGGCAGCGTGGTCGGCCGCGCCGGGGAGCAGCCGCGCGGCGAGCGCGCGCGCCGCGCGCGGCCCGCCTTTCGCCGCCAGCGGCCCGCCCGGCGCGCCCGCCACCTCGACGAGGCCGACCAAGCGGTCGGCCGCGCGGCGCGCGGCGAGGAAGCCTTGCACGATCAGGACCTGCAGACGGGGGGCGGGGCGGGGGTGGTCGGGGGGTGGACTCCGACCCGGGGCCCGGCCGAGGGCCACACCGCCCCCTCCCCCTCGCCTTGAACGCGTCGAACGAGGGCGAGGGCGCGCCCGCGGCGTCCGAGTCCATGACCTCGAGCAACTCGCGCGTGAGCTTGAACGGCGCCGCCTCGAACGCGACGCCGCCCGGCGACGCGCCCAGCATGAACCCGTAGTCGATGTGCACGATGGCGCCATCCGCGCACAGCAGGATGTTGCCGTTGTGGCGGTCTTTGACGGCAAAGAGGTGCGTCGCGAGCGAGTACGCGGCCGCTGACTCGACAAATGCGCGCCGCGCGGCGTCGCCCGCCGCCGTCCCCCGCGGGTGGGCGGCATCAAAATGGGACGCAAGGGAGGCGCCGGGCGGCAGGGCGGCCTTGAGGGCGTGCAGGGAGACGGCTTCGGGGACGGCCTCGATGAGCGCGGTCGCGGCGGACGTCGGCAGCACCCCGTACGGCCGCAGCCGCAACGGCAGCCCCGCCCCGCGCCAGGCCGCGTCCAGGCAGGCGATGAGTTGGGCGGCGAGGAGCTCTTGGCGGCAGTCGTCGCCACTCTTGACGATGGCGCGCCTCAACCCCCACCCCTGCCGCCGGCCGTGCGGCGAATCCGCGCGCACCGCGGCCTCCACGTCGCGCCAGGGTTCGCCGTAGATGGCGAGGGCGGCGGCGGTGGCGGCGGGGTCCGGGGGGTGGGGGCTGCGCGGCGGCGCGGGCGTGGGCGGCGGCGCGCCCGCGGCCCCGCCCCCGAGCGCGACGCCGGCCGCCGCGTCCGCCAGCGCCGCCGCCAGCGCGCCCGCGCCGCCGGCGCGCCCGGCGGCGGCGGCGGCGGCGGCGGACGCGACGGCGGAGAGGGCTTCGTCCGACGGCACGCGTCTGTGCCGCCGCGCGCCGCCCGGCGCGCCCGCGGCCGGGCCGGCGGGCGCGACGGGGACGAGCTTGACGCGGACCGGGGCGGCGGAGGGGTCGGAGTCGGCGCCCCTTTCCTCCCCCGGCGCCGTCGCGCGGCCCGACGGCGGCCGCGCGGCCGCCAGCACGACGCGCACCAGCGGTCCGCGCCCCACGAGCCCGTCAAGCGCGGCCGCCAACTGGGCGTCGAGCCAGGGCGCGGGGGCGGGGGCGGGGGGGGGCGGCGGGCGGGGGGCGGGGCACAGGCCGGGCGGCGGGCCGAGCGCGGCGACGCGCGGCCGGCCCGGGGAGGCGCCGCCGGCGGCGACCACCGGCGCCGGGGCGGACGCCAATACCTCGAGCAGCAGGAGAAAGGGCGCCTTGTCCCGCGACGCGAGCAGGCGCGCACGCGACGGCACAAGCCGCACGACGCGCTCGGCCGCCCCCCCCGCCGCCCCCAGCGGCCACCACACGGCCACCCCCGCCGCCGTCGCTTCGTCCAGCTCGCGGTTGATGTCGGCCAGGCCGCGGCGCAGGGCCCAGAGGCGGTCGTCGGGGGAGAAGCCGGCGAGCGCGGACGCCGCGTCGGTCAGCGCTTCCACCAGGTCGAGCGTGGCGCCGTAGGTCGCCTCGCGCAGGCGCGGGGATGCGGGGGGGGAGTGGGCGCCGCCGGACTCCCCCGGCGGCGCGAGCGGCGGGGGCCGGGGCGCCGCGCGCGCCGCCGGCGCGCGCCGCGCCGCCGCCGCCGCCGCCGCCGCGCCGCGCCCGCCCTCCGCGGGCGGCGGCGACGCGCACATGAGGCCCTCCAAGCCCGCGGAAATGGCGGAGAAGAAGCCGCGGTCGACGCCGCCGGGGGAGAGTGGGCGGCCGTCGGGGGAGAGCGCGCCGTCGGCGGGCGGCGGCGACGCGGGACCGGCCGGCCACCGGCCGCGAGGCGGCGCGCGGGCCGAGCCGCCGGGCTCGGAGTCGCGCGTCGCGCGGCGGGAGGCGCGGCCGCTCGCGCTGCCGTCGTCGGAGAACAGGGGCTCGCTCCCCGCGGGCGACGCGGGCCGGGACAGGCCGCCCGACTCGGTGGGCGACATGGGGGGGGATGCAGCGCCGGGGGACGCGAGGCGGGACCGGAAAACCGGCGAGAGCGCCCCCCCCGCGCGCCGCCGCCGCGCGCCGCCCGCGCCGGGCGAGAGCGGCAGCAGCCGCCCGTCCCGGAAGGGCGGCTCCCACGTGCCCTCGAGCGCGGCGCGCTCGCACGCGTCGCGCAAAGAGGAAGCGGCGGCGGCGATGGTGGTGGCGGCGGCGGCGGCGGCGGTCGAAGAACCGCCCCCCTCCCCCCTCCCCCCCCCCCCCCCACCCTCACCCTCCGACGCCGCCAGCGCCAGCCAGTAGCATTTAGCCCCCAGCGACAGCGACCGGGAGCAGAGGCGGGCGAGGGAGGACGCGAGGCGGGTGTCGGGGCGGGCGAGCGCGAGCGTCACGAGTTGCGGGAGCACTGCCTCCACGTCGGCGTCCGGCAGGTCGAACAGGCGGTTGCAGAGGTAGTCATGGGTGCCCTCCGAGTCGGTGCGGTGGAGGTAACTGAGAGGAGGGAAGGAGCCAGGGGGGGGGGGGGGGGCACGACGCCCGCACAGCCGAGTCCCGCTCAGTGTCGGCCCCGCCACCCCCACCCCTCGCATCTGACCTCATGGCCATGAACGCGTCAAACCATTGACTATCAAAAAGGCGCAAAAGGGACCCCGCTGGGCCCGCCGGCGGCGGTGCACGCGCGGCATCGGCGCCGCGGTCGCCCATGTGGGCACGCGGCGGCGCGTGCAAGCGCGGGTGCCAACGGGTCACCGGGCGGGGTTGGGCATGGGGCGCCGCGCCGCGGCCGGCGAGTCTGAGCGCCGACGGCCAGCGCGAGCCCTCACTCTTCGCCGGGCCGGCGCGCCGCCGCACGCCACCGCGCCCGTCGCAGCGCGTCGCCGCCCGCCGAGGCCGCCCGGGGCCCGCGGCGCCCGCCGCCGCCCGCGCGCGTCGCTGCCGGCGCGCCGCGCCGCCATGTTCAACGATGCGGCCCCCGACGGCGCCGCGTCGTACGATCCTGACGCCGAGATTAGCCAGGCGAGAGGAGGAGGGCGGTGCGGCGCCCGCGGCGGCGCGGGGCGGCGCGCCGCCGGCGCGCGGCCGCGGATCCGGGGCGCCCGCGCCCGCCGCCGGCGGCCACGTGGGGTGCGCGGGGCGCAGGGCGACCAATGCCCCGACGCCGCGCCCACGTCACCTTCCCTCCCTTTCTCAGGAGGACGCCTGGACCGTCGTCTCCGCCTTTTTCGAGGACAAGGGCCTCGTGCGCCAACAGCTCGACTCCTTCAACGAGTTTGTCAACTCCAACATGCAGGCAAGAGAAGAGGAGAGGAGGGGAGGGGGTGGCGGGGTGGTGGTGGTGAGGTCGGCGGCGCCGCGCTCGCGCTCACGCGCCCCCCCCGCCGCCCCCCCTCTCGCCCCCCCCACAGGAGGTCGTGGACGAGCTCGGCGAGTTCACGGTGCGCCCCAACGCCCAGCACCTGCCCGGCGTCGACGCGCCGCCCGAGCGGGAGGTCGCCGTCCGGTTTGGCCAAATCTATCTCTCCAAGCCGACGATGACGGAAGCCGACGGCGAGACCGCCATCCTGTTCCCCAAGGACGCGCGCCTGCGGGGTCTCACGTACGCGGCACCGCTCTACGTGGACGTCACGAAGCGGACGCGCAACCTCGCGCCGAAAGAAGGGGACGGGGGGGAGGGTGGCGAGCGTGGCGCCGCTCCCGCCACCACTCCCGCCACCCCCGCCATCGCCCCCGGCGATGATGACGAGGTCGAGGAGTACCCCAAAGTCTTCATCGGGGAGGTGCCGATCATGCTCCGCTCCGCCTACTGCGCACTCGCCGACGCGGGCGGCGACGCGGAACTCGCCCAACTGGGGGAATGCCCGTTCGACCAGGGCGGCTACTTTGTCGTCAACGGGTCGGAGAAGGTAGGGCGAAGGGTTGGGGGTGGATCCAACCCCGGCCCTTGCCCCAACCCCGACCCGAACCCCGACCCCGACCCCACCCCCCTCCTGTCTCCCCTCTTTCAGGTGCTCATCGCACAGGAGCGCATGGCCAACAACCATTGCTACGTCTTCAAAAAGCCCACCCCCAAACACGCCTGGTCGGCCGAGTGCCGGTCGGCGCCCGAGGGCGCGGTCAAGGCCCAATCCGCCGTCGCGGTGCGCCAACTCGCGCGCGCGGGGGCGGGCGGCGGGCAGACGCTGTGCGTGTCGCTGCCCTACACGAAAGCGGATGTGCCGGTCGTCGTCGCGTTCCGCGCGTTGGGGCTGACGTCGGACCGCGACGTCATTGAACACATCGTGCACGACCCCGCCGACGCCGAGATGCTCGACGCCCTGCGCCCGTCTATCGAGGAAGCGTTCCCGGTGCAAGCCCAGGAGACGGCGCTCGACTACATCGGCAAGCGCGCGGGCGCGGCGGGCGCCGCGCGCGCCGAGCGGATTGCCTTTGCGCGCGACATCCTGCACAAGGAGCTGCTGCCGCACGTGGGGGTGGGGCCGGCGGCCGACACGCGCAAGGCGTACTATCTTGGGTGCGTAGAGGAGAGGAGGGAGGAAAGGGCTGGGCCGCGCGCGCGGCCGCCGCGCGCCCCGCCACTCGCCCGCTCCCATCCGCCGACCCGCCCTCTCTCCCTCTTCCCTTTCCAGCTACATGGTGCACCGCCTGCTCCTCGCCGCCCTCGGCCGCGCCCCACCCGACGACCGCGACCACTACTCGCACAAGCGGCTCGACCTCGGCGGCCCCTTGCTGGCTTCCCTCTTTCGCCAGCTCTTTCGCAAGCTCACCAAGGACGCGCGCGCGCACGTGCAGCGGTCATTGGACAAAGGGCGGGAGCCCAACCTGGGGGCGGCGATTTCGAAGGACACGATCACGCGGGGGCTGCGGTATGCCGTCGCCACCGGCAACTGGGGCGCCCAGGGCGCGGCCGACGTGCGCGCCGGCGTCTCCCAAGTCCTCAACCGCCTGACGTTCGCGTCCACGCTCTCCCACCTGCGCCGCATCAACTCCCCCATCGGGCGCGAGGGCAAGCTGGCCAAGCCGCGCCAGCTGCACAACTCGCAGTGGGGCATGGTGTGCCCGGCGGAGACGCCCGAGGGGCAGGCGTGCGGGCTCGTCAAAAACCTGGCCCTGATGGCCTACATCTCCGTCGGGTGCCCCCAAGCCCCCGTGCTCGATTTTCTCGACGAATGGACCATGGAGCGCCTGGAGGAGGTGACGGCGGCCGCGCTGCCGGGCGCCACCAAAGTCTTCCTCAACGGCGCGTGGGTCGGCGTGCACCGCGACGCGCCCGCCCTCGTGTCCACCCTGCGCGCCATGCGGCGCCAGGTGGACATCAACACCGAGGTCGGCATCGTGCACGACGTCGCGCTGCAGGAGTTGCGGCTGTATTCGGATGCCGGGCGGTGCTGCCGCCCGCTCTTCATCGTGGAGGGCGGCGCCGCGCGCTTGCGCAAGGCGCATGTGGCCTCCCTGGCGCGCCGGGCGGACGCCGCGGGGGACCCGTTCGGCTGGCGCGAGCTCGTGTGCGTAAAGAGGAGGAGGGGAGGGGAGGGAGGGAGGCAGGTGAGGGCGGCGCGCCGCGGCCGAGACCGACGCCGCCCTCCCTTCTCCACTCTCCTCTTTCAGCTACGGCGGCTTTGTCGAGTACGTCGACACCGAGGAGGAGGAGACAACCATGATCGCGATGACGGTCCGCTCCCTCGCCGACGCGCGCGCCGACCCCGCCGCGGCCTACACGCGCGCGTTTACGCACTGCGAGGTCCACCCGTCGATGATCCTCGGCGTCTGCGCGTCCATCATCCCGTTTCCCGACCACAACCAGTCGCCCCGCAACACTTACCAGTCGGCGATGGGCAAGCAGGCGATGGGGCTGCCGGCGACCAACTACCAGGTGGGCAGTTTTTTTTCTATCTTCTTGCCTTCTTTTTTGGGGACGTCCCGGGTCGCCCGCCTCCGCGACGCCGACCCCGCGCGCACCCCGCCACCCCTCTCCCCCCACCACAGGTCCGCATGGACACCCAGGCGTTCGTCCTCTACTACCCGCAGAAACCGCTCGTCACGACGCGCGCGATGGAGCACCTCCACTTCCGCGACATGCCGGCGGGCATCAACGCCATCGTCGCCATCGCTTGCTACTCCGGGTGGGTGGTGGGAGAGGGGGGGGGGGGGGGCAGAGAGAGAGAGAGACAAAGAATCAACGCCGACCGACCCCGCCCCGTCCCCCCCCCCCCTCGCCCAGCTACAACCAGGAGGACTCGGTCATGATGAACCAGTCGTCCATCGACCGCGGCTTCTTCCGGTCGGCGTTCTACCGGTCGTACAAGGCCGAGGAGAAGAAGCAGGGGTCGCTCGTGCAAGAGGTGATCGAAGCGCCCGACCGCGACGCGACGGTCGCGATGCGGCACGGCACGTACGACAAACTGGACGCCGACGGCATCGCGCCCCCGGGGACGCGCGTGTCGGGGGACGACGTCGTCATCGGCAAGACGACGCCGCTGCCGGACGAGGCGCCCGGCGTCGCGCAGCGCTTCACGCGCCGCGACGCGTCGGTGTGCTTGCGCCACTCGGAGGCCGGCGTCGTCGATGCCGTGCTGCTGACGACCAATGCGGAAGGGCAGCGCTTCGTCAAGATGCGGGTGCGCAGCATCCGGGTGCCCCAGGTAGGGGGAGGGAGGAGGAGAGGTGGTGCGCGCGCGCGCGCGCGCGCGCGCGGCGGCCGACCCCTCCCTTTTCCCTCCCTCCCCCCCTCCCAGGTCGGCGACAAGTTTGCGTCGCGGCACGGCCAGAAGGGCACGATCGGCATCACCTACACCCAGGTGGGGAGGCGGGGAGGCGGGGCGCGGGCGGGACAGACAAGAACGCGAAACCTCGGCCCGACCCTCGACCACGCTCCCCCACCGCAGGAGGACATGCCGTGGACAGCCGACGGCACCGTGCCCGACCTCATCATCAACCCGCACGCCATCCCCTCCCGGATGACGATTGGGCACCTGGTCGAAGCCCTCATGTCCAAAGTCTCTGCCCTCGTCGGCCGCGAGGGCGACGCGACGCCCTTCACCTCGGTCGCCGTCGAAGACGTCTCCCGCATGCTGCACGCGTGCGGGTACCAGGCGCGGGGATGGGAGACCATGTACTCCGGGCACACGGGGCGCAAACTGGAGGCGCAGGTGGGAGACGGGGAGGGGAGAGGGGGCGTGGCTCGCGCGATTGTTTCTTCCGCCCGTTTCCCACCCCTCCTTGTCCATTCCGCCAGATCTTCCTCAACCCGACCTACTACCAGCGCCTGAAGCACATGGTGGACGACAAAATTCACGCGCGCGGGCGCGGCCCCGTGCAGATCCTGACGCGCCAACCCGTCGAAGGCCGCGCGCGCGACGGCGGCCTCCGCTTCGGCGAGATGGAGCGCGACTGCATCCTGTCCCACGGCGCGGCGTCCTTCCTGAAGGAGCGGCTGTTCGACCAGTCGGACGCGTACCGGGTGCACGCGTGCGAGGCGTGCGGAGTCTTTGCGGTCGCCAACCTCAAGAAGGGCACGTTCTTCTGCCCCGCGTGCAAGGCGACGACCGGCGTCGTCCAAGTGTTGCTGCCGTACGCGTGCAAGCTGCTGTTCCAGGAGCTGATGGCGATGTGCATCGCGCCGCGCATGCAGTTCTGAAGGGGGGGTGGGGGGCGGGCGGGCGGGCGCGCGCGCGGCGGACGCCACGCCGCGCTCCCCGCTCGCCCCGCGGGCGCTGGCTCGCGCCTGCTCTGATTGGGCGTTCTGTCTCTGGCCAGCGTGTGTGCGGGGGAGGCGGGTGGGGGGAGTGAGGGGGGTGGGCGGCCGGCGCTGCAACACCCCGCGCGCCACTCCTCCTCTCCCCGCCGCCGCCACCGCCCCTCCCCCCCCTCTCGCCCAACATGTCGCCGCGGCACCCGGTCGCCGCCGCGCTGCGCGCCAACCCCCCGGCCCCCGCGGCCGGGTGGCCGCGGGCTCCGCGCGCGGCGCCCGAGGTGGCGCCCGCCGGCGGCCGCCGGGACCGGGCCCTGGTGCGCCTGTTTGCGGCGGCGTGCCACAAGCGGTGGTCGGATTTGCCGGGTGGGGGAGGGAGGGGAGAGAGGGCGGGGCGCGGCGCGTCCCCCGCGGTCGCGCCGACGCGCGCCTCCCTCCCTCCCTCTCCAGCCCTCGCCGCCGCCGCCACCGACGTCGGGTGCACGTCGGACGAGATCCGGGCCTGCGTGCGACACTTGGTCGTGTGCGTGCGGGAGGGGGGTGGAGGCGGCGCGAGCGGCGGCCGCGCGCTCGCCCGCCGCGACCCCCTTACCCCCCCCCCCCCCCCAGCGTCGCTGGCTTTGCCCACGCCCTGGCCGCCACCAACGCCCTCGTCGCCGCCGCGGCCCTGGCCCCGCCCGGGGCCGGGAGCGCGGCGGGCGGGACGGCCGACACGTTTCACCGAGTGTACGGCCCCGCCGCCCGCCGCGTCGCGGCCCGCCTCGCCGCCGCCGACCCCGTGCTGGCGGGGTGGATCGCGACGCACCTGTACGGCGACGGCGGCGTCTACGGCGCACCGGGGCTGACGCTCGGAGTGAAAGCGGCCCTCATGGTCTCCTTCCTCGGCGACGCCGACATGCCGGACCAGCTCTTTGGCCACGCGGTCGCCGGCCTGCGCCACGGCACGCCGCTGGACGCGCTGGTGGACGCGGTCGACGCCGGGTTCCGGGCGAGCCGCGTGCCGCTGTGCGCCGCACGCGAAGCCGTTTACAGTCGCGCCGTCGCCGCCCTGGACGCGGCGGCCGCGCGCGTGCATGCGGACAGCGTGGAAGGGGCGGTGGCGGGCGGGGGCGAGGTTGCCGCGGCGGCGGCGGTTGCGTGAGCGCGGTTGCAACTAATCCTTTCTTTCTCTCTCTCTCGCACTCTCTCTTTCTGCTCTCATCATCACCCATCATCGTCGTCGGCGTCCGACGCGTGCACAAGCAGGGGCAGCTCCCACTCGAGCAGCGGCGGCGGCGGGAGCGCCGCGGCGGAAGCGTCGCCGCCTTCTCCGCCGGGCGCGCTCGCCCCAATCTCCAGCCTCAGCACCCACCCGATCGATACCAGGGGCGTGACCAGGGTCGGCGGCGCGTGAGGCGGGAGGGTGAGGGAGAACGAGGTAGTTGAGAGGTGCGCGGTTTCGCAGCCCTCTTCGTCCGCCACCGTGCGCCGCGCCAGTCCGTCGCCCACCGCCCACGCGTCGGCCACGCGCTCCACACAGTCGAGCGAGGCGGCGAACCGGACGCAGGCTGGCGCCGGGGGTTGTGCGGACCGCAGGTCGAGCGCCCCCCTCAGCGTCGCCCCGGGCGCCAGCTGCCCGTCGGGCGGCCCCGCCAGCGTCAGCCGGGCGATCTCGCCGTGCGTGCCGCGCAGGGCAAAGACGCGGCGGCCAAAGGAAGGGGGTGGGGGTTGCGGCGGCTCGGCCGGCGAGGGAGCGTCGCCGTCGGCCGCCGGCGCCGGCGCGCCGCCACTCCCACCTCCTCCATCCGCCGACGATGACAGACGCCTCCCCAGGCCGAGCCCGGGCGGCGGCGGCGGCGGCGCGCGGCCGCCGCGCGCGGCGACGACCGCGAGCCGCGCGCCGCCCGCCAGCGGCTGCCCCGGTTCATAACGCACAAGCGCGACCGTGGCCGCGTCCCCGGTGGCCAGGCAGCCGGGCGGGGGGAGGCGGGAGGGGCGGGGCGGCCAGACGGTGAGCGGGGTGGCGACGGTGGCCGACGACGCGCGCTCGCCCTCTCCTCCCGCTCCTCCCTCTGTGTAGCTCGCCGACGCCGTCAGCTTGTACGCCACGCGCACCGCCGCGCCCGCCAGCGTGGGCGGCGCGTCCAGGGGCAACCGCGCGACTGCCCGCCACGTGCGCGACTCGCCGGGGGCCAGCTCGACTGCCTCGCCCGCCCCGCCCAGCAGCGGCACCGGCGCCGGCGCCAGCAAGTGGCGCGCGTCGCCCCGGCCGCCGCCAGGAGGGCGGGCCGGCTTGGGGCGGCCGGCGGCAAACGCGGGCGCGAGGCGGGCGGGGTCGACCGTCTCCACGCAGGTCAGGTCGAGCAATGCCGCGGTCACCGTGAGCGGGAGCGGGCCGCCGTTGGTCGCCTGGGGAGGGAGGGGTCGGCGCATCGTGCGGTCCGGCGCCGCCGCGCCGGCCGCCGCGCCCACCTCCCGCACCTGCACCGTGGCGCCGATGGCGGCACCGGGGCGGGCGCCCGGCGCGTCCAGCGCCAGGGCGAGGCGGAGCGGCATCTGCCGCCGAGTGCGGCGTGCCCGCCGCCGGCGCCGGTCTACACTCCTCGTTCAGCCCCGCGCCTCCACACCAGCCAACCGCCGCGCCGCCCGCGGTCGCCCCACCCCCCGCGGCACCGCCTCCTCGGGGCGCCATGGTGAAAAAGGCTAAGGGCAAGCACAGGCTGGACAAGTACTACCACCTGGCCAAGGAGCAGGGGTGAGGGAGGGGGGGAGGGGGTGGGGGTGGCGTGGTGGGGGCCGGATGCGGGGCGGCGGCGCGAGCGCGGCGGCGCGCCCGGCGGCCGACGCGGCCCCCGCCCTCCCTCCCCCCCCTTCCAGCTACCGCTCCCGCGCCGCCTTCAAGCTGGTGCAGCTCAACCGCCAGTTTGGCTTCCTGGACAAATGCCGGTCGGTGCTCGACCTGTGTGCCGCGCCCGGTGAGAGGGGAGAGCGGGAGGGCGAATGCGTGGCAGCGTGGGGCGGGACGGCGCGTCTTTTCGACCCGCCGCCCGCCCCGTTCGACGCACGCTGCGTACTAACGGCCTGCGGGCGGGAGATGCGAGCGCCCGGGCGGCCCAAACGCCAACGCCCACCCCCGCAACCCCACCCCCTCTCCTCTCCAGGCGGCTGGCTCCAGGTCGCGCAAAAGGCGATGCCCGTCTCCTCCCTCATCGTGGGCGTCGACCTGGACAAAATCAAAGGCATTCCGGGCGTCAAAACTTTGGTGGGCGACATCACCACGTCGGCCACCGCCGCCGCGCTCAAGCGCGCGGCCGGCGGCCACCCGTTTGACGTCGTCCTGCACGACGGCGCGCCCAACGTGGGGGGGGCGTGGTCGGCCGAGGCGTACGGCCAATCCGCGCTCGTGCTCGACGCCGCCAAACTCGCGGCCGCCATGCTCGCGCCGGGCGGCGTCTTCGTGACCAAGGTGCGGAGGGAGAGGGAGAGAAGGGCGTGGCGCCAACCAAATCCCGGCTCGAAACGCGCGCCGACGCCCTCCCCGTCTCCTTCTCCCTCTAGGTTTTCCGCTCGCGCGACTACACCGCCCTGCTCTACGCCTTCAAACAGCTCTTCGACAAAGTGGACGCGACCAAGCCCGCGGCGTCGCGCGCGGCGTCGGCCGAGATTTTCGTCGTGTGCCGCGGGTTCAAGGCGCCTGCGAAGCTCGACCCGCGCCTCCTCGACGCGCGCTGCCTCTTCAAGGATTCGTCGGGGGCGGGCATTGACGCGTCGACCACCCCGGCCGGCCCCGACGCGCTCCTCGGGGCCAAGGCCAAGGCCAAGCGCCACCGGGGGGGGTACGAAGACGGCGTCGCGACGCTGCGCCGCGTGTGCCCCGCCGCCGCGTTCGTGCGGGCGGCCAACCCGGTGGAGTTGCTGGGGCGGTACGTGGCGCTGGCGGTGGACGGGGCGGGGGCGGTCGGGCTGCCGAGCGACGGCGGGCAGCCCGGCGCGGCGGGGCCCGCCGCGGCGGCCGACGCGGCCGCGCTCGCGGCCCACCCGGCCACCACCGCCGAAATTCGCACCCTGTGCGCCGACCTGGGCGTGCTGGGGCGGTCGGAGTTCAAGGGCCTGCTCAAGTGGCGGGCGGCGGTGCGCGGGGAGTGGGAGGCGGCGGCGAAAGCGGCGGCGCGCGCGGCGGCCGAGGCGGAAGAACAGGAGGCGGGCCAAGGCGACGCCGCGGACGCCGCCGCTCCCGCCGGCTCCGCGTCCGGCTCCTCCGACTCCGACTCCGACCTGGACGGCCTGGCCGCCGCGCGCGACCGCGCCGCCGCGCGCGCGAAGCGCGAGGCGCGGCGCGCGCGCGAGGGCAAAGCGAAAGCGCGCGCGCGGGCCGCCCTCATCGCGCGGTCGGAGGGCGTGGGCGAGGAGGCAGCGCCGGAAGGGGAGGGGTTGTTTTCGCTTGCGGCGGTGCGCGCGCACGCCGCGGCGCTCGCCGACGCCGACGCGCCGTCGGGCGAGTCGGACCCCGAGCCGGAAGCTGAATCCGACTCCGACCCGGACTCCGACGTCGACGGCGTGCGCTACGCCGCCCACCGGGAGGACGCGCTGGACGACGCGTACGCCTCCTACCTCGCCCGCGCGCGCACGCGCCGCGACGCGGCCGACGCGGCGCGCGACGCCAAAGTGGCGGCCAAGCGGGCGCGCCTGGGGGATGGTGCATTGGAGCTGGATGACGTGCCGGACGAAGAGGAGGAGGATGGTGGCGTGGCGACCGCGCCCGCGGCAGCCGACTCGGACGACGGCGGCCCGCCCGGCGGCGGCCTCCTGCGAGACCTCGGGACCCGCCGCCCCGCCCCCGCCGACCGCTGGTTTGCGGGGTCGGCCCTTTTCGAGACGGACGATGCGAGCGACGACGAGGGGGCCAAGGCGCGCGCGGGCGCAAAGGCGCGCGCGGCGCCCGCCGCCGCCGCCGCGCCCGCGACTCCCGCGCCCGCCGCCCCGCGCGAGGCTCCCGGCTACGAGGTCGTCCCCGCGCCCGCATCCGGCTCCGACACGGAGACCGACTCGGACGCCGACCTGGACTCGTCCGACGCCGACGACGCGGGCCTCGACGCGCTCCACCCCGCCGAACGCGCCGAGACCCTGGCCCTCGCCCGCGCCGCGATGCGCGGCAAGCGGCGCGCCGACATCCACGACGCGGGCTACCACCGTGCCGCGCACAACGACCCGCCGGGGAGCCTGCCGCGCTGGTTTGCCGACGACGAGCGGCGGCACGTGCGCATGCCGGAGCTCGTCACCCGCGACGAGGTCGCCGCCGAGCGCGACGCGGCGCGCGCGGCGGACGCGCGCCCGATCAAGAAGGTGGCGCAGGCCAAGGCGCGCAAGGCCAAGCGCTTCGTCGCGCGGCTCGACGCCGCGCGGCGCAAGGCGGAGGCCGTCGCGGGGGACGACGACCTGGGCGCCAAGGGCAAGGCGCGCGAGGTGGAGAAGATCATGGCGACGGCGCGCGCGGGCAAGGGGGCGTCCAAAAAAGGGAAGCAGTCGCGGTCGTCGGCGTACACCTCTCAAAAAAAGGCCAAACCCCTCGACAAGCGCCAGCGCGCGGACGCTCGGGGGATGGGCAAGATGAAGGGGCGCAAGCTGGGGCCCAAGGGGGCGCAGATGCTGGCGAAGAAGAAGGCGGCGGGCAAGCGGATGGCGCAGGGCAAGAAAGGGGGGAAGCGGTGAAAAGAGACGAGGGGGTGGGTGACGCGTCGGCTGCTGCTTTGGATCGGTGGTGTTTGCGCGCGCCGCGTGTGAATGATTTGGTTGCCGGCCGGCCGGCGCGGGCGCCGTCGCAGCGGCGCGCGGCGTCCGCGGTGCGCGCGACCCCTCCCTTCACTCTCTCCTCCTCTCACTCGTACCCCTTGGGGTTCATCGACGCCCACCGCCACTGGTCGGCGCACATGGCGTCAATCCCCCGGCTCGCGCGCCAGCCGAGCGCGGCTTCCGCCGACCCGGTCGCCGCCCACACGGCGACCGTGTCGCCCCCGCGCCGCGCGACGAGTTCCAGCGGCACCTTCTTCCCGGACGCCTTTTCGAACGCGGCCACCATCTCGAGCACGGTCGTGCCCGTGCCGGTGCCGAGGTTGACGGCGAGCGCGGCCGGCCCAACTTTCGGCAGCGCGGCGAGCGCCGCGGTGTGGCCCTCGGCCAAGTCGACCACATGGATGTAGTCCCGGATGCAGGTGCCGTCCCTCGTGGGGTAGTCGGACCCGAAGACGGCCAGTTTGGGGCGGATGCCGAGCGCGACTTGTTGCACAAACGGCATCAGGTTGTTGGGAATGCCGACCGGGTGCTCCCCGATGCGGCCGGACGCGTGCGCGCCCACGGGATTGAAGTAGCGCAGCAGGATGATGTGCCAGGAGGGGTCGGAGGCGGCGAGGTCGCGGAAAATGTCTTCGATCATCAGTTTGGTGCGGCCATACGGGGAGCAGGCGGAGAGGGGGTGCGACTCCACAATCGGGACGTTCTCGGGTTGGACGTCGCCGTACACGGTGCACGAGGACGAGAAGACGACCTAGGAGAGAGGGGGGTGGCGTCTTTCGTGCGGGCAAGGCGCCGCGCACGCGCCGCCTCCCTCCTCTCCTCGCTCACGTTTTTCACGCCGTGCTTGCGCATGGCTTCGATGAGGTTGACCGCGCCGACGATGTTGTGGGTGTAGTAGAGCATCGGCTCTTTCACAGACTCGCCGACGGCTTTGCGGCCGGCAAAGTGGATGACGGCCGTAAATGTTTCGGCGCCGAGTGCCGCGTCGACCTCGTCGAAATGGCGCAGGTCGCCCTGAAATGCATGGGTCGGAGCGTGGGCGGGTCGGCGGCGCGGGGTGGGTTAAGTTGCCACAACAAACCCCATCCCTTTTTTTTTCACCTTCACGAATTTCATGCCGCCCGCCTTGTCCCCCGCCAACTCCTGCATGCGCACGTAGCACTTCTCGAACGAGTTGTCCAGGTTGTCGAAAATTGTGACGGCGTGGCCGGCGTCGAGCAGCGAGAGGGCGGTGTGCGAGCCTGAGGGTCGGGGGCGGGGGTCGGCCGTCGCGCGGCGTCGGTTGTGGCCTCGGCGCGCGCCGCCGGCCGCCGCCGCCTCGCCGGGGACGGGGCGCCGGGGGCCCGATTGCGGCGCCGGCGCCGCGCGGCGGTCAGCCCCCGCGTTGGCGACGTGCCGCGCGCGGCGCCGCGCCGCGCCGCTCCCCGTCGCGCCGCGCCGCACCGATGTAGCCCAGGCCGCCCGTCACGAAGATGTTGCCGCCCATGGTGGTGGGGAGGTGCGACGAACGCGTAGGCGGGAGGGGAGAGTGGCGATGTCCGCCGCCCACACTCTTCTCGCTCGTCCCGGGCCGCCCGGGGGCGCTCTTTTCTCGCTTCCCCTCCCCCCACCCCACCACCCCACCCCCACCATGGTTTCGGCCGCCGCCGTCGACGGCGTGTCCGGCGCGGCCGCGGGCGTCGTGGCCCTCGTGTCCACCTACCCGCTCATGACGGTGAGACCATGGGGAGTGGGAGAGAGGCGCGCGGTGGCGTGGGAGAATGGTTGCGGGTGGCGGGCGTGGCAGGCGGCTCGCGCGCCATTGCGCGCAGGGGCCGCGCCGCGCGGGCCGGCCTCGGTCGCCCCTTGGACGGCCGGACACGGTGTCGGGGGCCATCATTCGTCTGACGGCGACTATCGGCATTGAGCGCGCACGGCGCACGGAGCGCGGCTGCCCGCCGTCCCGCTCGCCGCCCACCCCAACTCCCTCCTCCTGCTTCAGATCTCCACGCTTCAAGCCACTCGATCCAGCGACACCCCCCCCACCGCGGTCGGCAACGCGACCGTGGCCCTGCGCCGGCGGGGAGGGGCGCTGTCAGACGCGGCAGAGATTGTCTCGACGCGCGGCTGGACGGGGCTCTATGCAGGCCTGCGGCCCGCCCTTCTGGGCACGACCGTGTCGCAAGGTGTGTGGGTGGGTGAGGGAGGGGTGGTGCGGCGCTTTCGCGCGCGCGGCGGTCGACGCGGGATCGCTCACGTCTCTCTCTCCCGCGTCTCCTCGCCTCCTCCAGGCGTCTACTTTTACCTCTACTCCCTGCTGCGCGACGCCGCCGTGCGCCGCGCCGCGGCCCGCCCCGGCGCGCGCAAGGGCGCGGCGGGCGCGCCGCCGCCGCTCTCGGTCCCCGCGTCGCTCGCCGTCGCGTTTCTTGCCGGCTGCGGCAACGTGCTCCTCACGAACCCCATCTGGATCATTGCCACCCGCATGCAGGCCGCGGCCAAAGCGGCGCCGCCGGCCGGCGAGGCGGACCTCGCGGCCGGCGTGCCCGCGCCGCGCTCGTCGGCGCTGCGCACCGCGCGGCAGCTCTTCCAAGAGGGCGGCGTCCCCGCCTTTTGGCGGGGGGTCGGGCCCTCGCTCGTCATGGTGGCCAACCCCACGGTCAACTACATGCTGTACGAGGTACGAGAAGGGAGGGAGAGAGGGTGACAGGCGGGGTCGGTTTCGGGCGGCGTGCGCGAGCCGACCCCCTCCCCTTCCTCCTCCAGGCCCTCGCCGCCCGCCTCACCGCCCGCCGCGCCCGCCGCGTGGCCGCGGCCGCGTCCCGCGCCCCCTGGGCTGCGGCGGCCAAGGGCTCGGCGGGCCTCCCCAAACTGTCTGCAGCCGACGTCTTTGCCGCGTCTGCCCTCGCGAAGCTGGGCGCCACCCTGCTCACCTACCCCCTGCTCCTCGTCAAGCAACGGTTGCAAGCGGCTGGGCGGCACACGCGTGCCGACAGGCGGTACAAGGGGGCCATCGACGCCATCTTCCGCATCTGGCGCGAGGACGGCGGCCTCCCCGCCTTTTATTCCGGCCTGCGCGCCAAGCTCGCCCAATCCATTGCGGCCGCCGCTCTGCTCATGGCGGTTAAGGAGGAGATCGCGGCCGCGGTGCAGGGGGCGCTGCTGCCGGGCGGGGGCGTGCCGGCGCTCGCAGCGGCGCGGTAGGGTCCAGGGGCGCGCGCCGTGTTGATGGCCGCCACCATGTGCCTCTTGCCTCTTTTAGTCGCTCTAGTGCGCGCACTGTGCAATTTTTGGGGTCGAGGCGACGGGGCAGACAGAGAAAATAGGAGAGTACGCTCTCTCACCCTTCACACACCCTCTCTCGCGCCTCCGACCCCCCACCTCCCTCTGGCATGGGCGCCAAGCCGAGCCGCCCCAACCCGCTGGCGTGGCGGGCGCCGTGGTGCGCGGGCGGCGGCGCATTGGCGGTCGGTGCGGCAAGCGCGGCCGGCACCGCGCCTGACGCCCCCGCCCGACTCCGGCTTCCACAGGGACGGCCCGGGCCCGCCTCCGGCGCACGCCCCCATCCCGCCGCCGCCGCACCCGACGTACGATCTGTCCGCTGTCATCGGCGCCGCCCTCGCCGAGGACGCGGGCGGCGTCGGCGACCTGACGACGCAGGCGACGTGAGATCGAGGGAGGGGAGGGGAGGGGGTGGTGGGAGGGACGGGCGAATCGATGTGCGCCGACGAACCCCTCCCTCTCCCCAGCATCCCGCCCGCCGCCCGCGCGACCGCCACCTTCACCGTCAAAGCAGCCGGCGTCGTCGCAGGGCTGGCGGTGGCGGACGCGGTGTTTGCAGCGGTGGATGGAGGGATCAAGGCCGAGTGGCGCGTCCGCGACGGCGACGCCGTCGCCCCCGGCGCCGTGCTGGGCACCGCCTCCGGCCCCGCCCCCGCCCTCCTCGTCGCCGAGCGCGTCGCCCTCAACTTCATGCAGCGCATGGGCGGCATTGCGACCGCGGCGGCCGCGCTGGCGGCGGCCGCCGCGCCGGCCGCCGCGCTCGACACGCGCAAAACGGCGCCCGGCCTCCGCGTGCCCGACAAGTGGGCCGTGGTGATCGGAGGGGGTACACCGCACCGAATGGGGTTGTTCGACATGGTCATGGTCAAGGACAATCACGTGGCCGCGGCGGGCGGCCTCCGCGCGGCGGCGCAACGCGCGCGCGCGTTTCTCCTGTCGCGCGGCCTGGCTTCAGTCCCGATCGAGCTCGAGGCGAGGACGCTCGACGAGGTCGACGAAGCGTTGGCCATCATCAAGGAGGGGGGCAGCGGGGTGACGCGGCTGATGCTCGACAACATGACATCCACCGACCCCGCCACCGGCGCCGTCGACGCGTCCGCGCTCGCCGCCGCCATGGCCCTCGTGCGACAGTCGGGCGTGGATGTCGAGACAGAGGCGTCCGGCGGCATCACGGCGGCCAGCGCGGCGGCCGCCGCGGCGGCGGGCGTGACCCACGTGTCGTGCGGCGCGCTCACCCATTCGTCCCCCGCCCTCGACATCTCCATGCTCGTGGAACTGGTGCCAGAGGGCACGGAGGCGGCGTGAGAGGGGCGGGGGGGCGTGCAAACCGCGGGCGTGGCGACTGACGCGTTTCACGCCGCGCGCGGCGCCGCCCCTCGCCCCCTCCCTCCACCCCCTCCCTCCACCCCCTAGTCCAGCACCTTGGCCACGACGCCCGCGCCCACCGTGCGCCCCCCCTCCCGAATGGCAAACCGCAGGCCGGGCTCCATCGCGACGGGGGACTGGAGCTCAAACGTCGCCGACACCGAGTCGCCGGGCATCACCATCTCCGTCCCCGCGGGCAGCGTGACGCCGCCCGTCACGTCGGCGGTGCGGAAGAAAAATTGGGGCTTGTAGTTGGTAAAGAAAGGGGTGTGGCGGCCGCCCTCCTCTTTCGACAGCGCGTACAGCTCGCCCTCAAACCGCGCGTGCGGCTTGACCGAGCCCGGCTTGCACACGACCTGCCCGCGCAGCACGTCCTCCCGCTTGACGCCGCGCAGGAGCAGGCCCACGTTCTCGCCGGCGCGGCCTTCGGCCAGGGATTTTTTAAACATCTCGACGCCCGTCACCGTCGTCGTCAGCGGCGCTTTCAACCCCAGAATCTCCACCGTCTCCCCCGGCTTGACCACGCCCTGCTCCACGCGCCCCGTGACGACGGTGCCGCGGCCCTGGATGGAGAAGACGTCCTCGACGGGCATCGAGAACGGTTTGTCGAGCGCGCGCTCGGGCGTCGGGACGTACGAGTCGACGGCGTCCATCAGCCTCAGAATCGCGTCCCGCCCGATCTCGTGATTCTCGCCTTTCAGCGCGGCGAGGGCGGAGCCGCGCACGATGGGGAGGTCGTCGCCGGGAAATTTGTAAAAAGTGAGCAACTCCCGCAACTCCATTTCCACCAACTCCACCAGCTCCTCGTCCTCGACCGCGTCCACCTTGTTCAGGAAGCAGACGATGGACGGGACGCCCACCTGGCGGGCGAGCAGGATGTGCTCCCGGGTTTGGGGCATCGGGCCGTCGGTCGCGGACACGACGAGAATGGCGCCATCCATTTGGGCGGCCCCCGTGATCATGTTCTTGACGTAGTCGGCGTGGCCGGGGCAGTCGACGTGGGCGTAGTGCCGGGTGTCGGTCTCGTATTCGACTGGCGAGGGGGGGGGGACGGGAGGGGTGTGGCGGGGTGTGCGGCGACCGCGCTGGTCTCGCCCCCCTTCTCTCTCCCTCGCCTCCCTCTTTCTCTCTTCCTTACCGTGGGCGGTGGCGATGGTGATGCCGCGCGCCTTCTCCTCGGGCGCCTGGGAAGGGAGGGGCGGGTGGGAGGGGCGTCGGCCGCGGCTCAACCGCATGCTTCCTCCCTCCACGTCTCTCTCTCTCTCCCTCTCTCTCCCTCTTCTCACCTTGTCGATCTGGTCGAACGCGACCGCCTTGGACCTGCCCGACTCGGCGAGCACCTGGGGAGGGAGGAGAGGGCGGCCGTCGGCGTCGGCCGCACCTCGGCGGGCCTCAGTGGGCGCCCAACTCCAGCGCGCCGCCACGCCAGAGGCCGGCCCAGGCCGTCTCAGAGCGCCCACCCGCCCCCCGCTCTGCCGCCGCACACACTTTAGTGATGGCAGCGGTCAGCGTCGTCTTGCCGTGGTCGACGTGGCCGATGGTGCCGATGTTGAGGTGGGCTTTGGACCGGGTGTTGATGTCGTACGCGTCGGCGGCAAAGGAGCGCAGGGAAAAGGAGGGGCGGAGCGCGGCGGCGCGCGCGGCGGCGGGCGGCACGCCGGCGGCCAGCGCGGGCGCGTGCGCGGCGGCGCGCGCGAGCACGCCCAGGCCGCGCCGGGCGGCGTGGAGGGTCGCCATGGGAAGGAGGCGATTGGAGTGTGGGGAGCGCGCCGGCCGCAGTCGTCGCCGAGGGCCGCGGCCCAATGGGCCGCCACGCCCTCGTCGCGCTGGCCGCGCGCTCCTTGCGCCGCGCGTCCAGCGCCCCCCGGCCGTCGGCCGTGTCGGCGGTGCCGTTTAGCGTGTCGCGCGCCGAGGCCGACGCCGCGTTCGCCGCGCACCACACCGCGCACGCCCTGCTGCCGCGGGCGGCCCCGAAAGTGGATGCCGTGACGCCGGTGCTGGTCCCGTTTTGGAGCGTGGCCGCGTCGGGGTCGGTGCGCGTGACGCGCGCGTCGCTCGGGTTTGATCGGTACGAGCGCGTCTGGGACGCCGCCGCCCGCCGCTGGCGGTCCGAACTGCGCACGGTGTGGCGCGGCATAGAATTAAACGGTCGCAGGCACGGGCTGGAAGTCTCCCCGGCCGACCCGGGCGCGCAAGTCGTCGCCACGCTGCGCTGGTCGCGCCCCGACGCCGACGCGGTGCGTCCGGGCGCCGCCATATCCCGCGCCGGGTCAGTCGCGGACGCGGTCGCGGGAGCGCCCGGTGGGCCGGCGTCGGTCGCGGCCTTCGACCTGCCGCCGCGCGACGGCGTTGCGCTCGCGCTCGCGCGCGCGCGCGCCGCGGCCGCCGACGCCATCGGTGCCGGCTTGCGACACGAGTTTCGGGCCGACCGGGTGGCGGGCGTGGAGCTCGAGGTGGATGTCGGTAGGTTAGGGAGGGAGGTAAAAAAGAAAAGATGGGGGTTTGGCCGCGCGCGGTCGCCCTCCGTCTCCCACACCCCTCTGCTTCTCTCGCAGACGAAGTCACCGCGTCCCCGGTCTATGCGCCGGCGTACGCGTACGACTGGCACCACTTTGGCACGCGGCTGACGACGCTCGTCGGCGCGTCGGCGACCCCCCCGCCAGCCGCCGGCCCGCGCGCCCTCGACGAACTGCGCGTCGCGGCCGCCGCCTCTCTCGCCGCCATCGCCGCCATGGCCCTGGCCGGCGGCCCCCCCGCCTGGCTCGGCGCGGGGGCGGCGGCGTGGGGGTTGGGCTTGGCCCTGCCCGCCGCCGCCGCCGCGCTCGCGTGCGTGTGGGCGCCCGCCGCTCTCGCGGCGCTCGGGGCGGCTGAGAACGTGGCGGCCGCGAGGGCGGCTGCCGCGGCGGGGGAAGGGGACTGGGACGCGGCGTACGTGCGGGCGGCGGCCGACGCTGAAGCGAGGGCGCGCGAGCGCGCGCGCGCGCGGTCGCGCCGCAGCGCCTCGTCCGCCACCGCCGATGACGCCGACGCGGACTACAGTGGCGCGCCCTGTGACCGCGCGGGCCATTACGCTGCGTTGGGGCTGACCCCGGGCGCGTCGCAGGCTGACGTGGCGGCCGCGTTCAAGGGCGCCGCGCTGGCCTTCCACCCGGACCGCCTCCCTCCCGACGCGACGCAAGCCCAGAAAGACGCGGCCAACGCCAAGTTCAGGCGGATGCTGGCCGCGTACTCGGTGTTGCGCGATCCGGGCAAGCGGGCGCGCTATGATCGGGGCGAGTGGCCTTAGAGGGGGGTCTCATTTTCTTCCGTTTTGTGCAAGCGACCCGACACACTGACCCCCTCATCTCGGACGACTCGGGAGCGTTACAACAGTGCGGGGAAGAGGAGTGGGGGTCGTTCGAGCGTTGAGGGTGGGGAGCGTCCGGCGCCGGCGGCCGCCGGGCGCGCGGGGTGGGGGTGTACAAGCAACGCGGGGCGGGCGGCGGGGGCGGGCGGCGTCCCTGTCGGCCCTGCAGGGACGCGACCGCCCCCGCCCCGTCTCTCCCTCCCTCACCACCCGTCCCCGCCCCCTCCCGCCCGCAGCGCGGCCGCCAGCGCGCCCGGGTCGGGGACAGGCGTGCCGGTCGGGGGCGCCACCAGGACGACGACGGCGGAGGCCGCCGCGGCAAAACGGAAAACGTCGTGGCTCACAGCGCGCGCGAGCCCTGCCGCCCGGCCGCTGCCGAGCGCGTCGGCAAACGCGGCGGCGTCACTTTCATCGGTAAAGGCCAGCACGCCGTCGACGAGCGAGGAGCAGGCGATCGGCGGCGGGGCGCAGCGCGCGCGGCCGAGGAGCGAGGCCAGCTCGCTCGCGACGCCCTCGTCCCGCCGCCGCACGCGCATGACAAAGGCGGGGGAGGGGGCGTCGTCGCCGCCGTCCGTGGCGGTGGAGGGCGCGAGCAGGAGGAAGAGGGCGCGCGGCGCGGGCCACGGGCAACCCTCCAGGACGGAGAAGGAGAGCCTCACGTCCGCGTCCGCCGCTGCCGCGGCCGCGTCGGCCGCCAGGCGGGCCAGGGCGGCGGGCGAGGCGGGCGTGGCGGGCGCGGCCGGCGCGGGCGCGGCCGGCGCGGGCGCGGGCGGCGCGCGCGGCGGCGCGGTCGCCGCCGCCGCCGCGCCGCCCCACGCCCCCTCCTCGTCCGACTCGCCGCCCACCGGGTACCGGATGCGGCGTTCCTGCAAGGCAAAAGAGAGGCAGGGCGTGTGCGTGGGCGCGTGTGACTCGTCGCGCCTCCCTCGCTCGGCGCCACGTCGGCGCGCGCGCGCCAAACCCGGGGCCCGCGCCGGCCTCGGCCTTCCTATCCTCCACTCCCAAACGCAGTTGCCGCTCTACCACCACCCGCGGGCGCGGCGGGGGCCGCGGCGAGGCTCGGGGCAGGCGTGGGCGCGCCCCGGGCATTGGGGCGCAACGGCACACCGCTCCCACGGCCCCGCCCACCACTTCCCGACTCACGTGTCCATCCGGGTAGCGCAGCACGCGCTCGCGCACGCCGCTGGCGCGCGGCGGGAGCGGCCCGCGGGGGCGCGGGCGCGCGCCAGGGGCGCGGCGCGGCGCAATCGACGCGGCCGCCATCGGAAGCCCGGCCACGTAGGGAGGGCGAGAGGCGGGGCGTGCGCGCGGGGGGCTTCGGCCGGCAGCGGGCGCCCCGTCGGTGAGAGTGGCAGTAGATGGCTGCGCGGGCCACACCCGTCGGCCCGCCCTCGCCCGCGATGGCGTCCGCCGCCGCCAACGGCGGCTCTCCTTCGCCCCTGGCTGCGGCCTTGGCGGTCGGCGACCTCGCGGCCGCGCTCCGCGCTCTCGACGGCCCCGGTGCGCGCCGCGCAGCCAACCGCGCGCTCGTCTGCGAGCGGCTGGGGCTGGCGCGCAAGGCGCTCAAGGTAGGAAGGGCGTGGATGGCGGCGGGCGGCGCGCGGGCGGGGCAACGCCGACCTTCACCTTGCTTCATCCCTCTTCTCCAGGAGTGCGACGCCGCGCTCGCCGCCGACCCGGGCGACCCTGTCGCGCTGGCGACGCGCGGGCGCGTGCTGGAATCGCTGGGGCGCAAAGAGGTGGGGGTTATCGGGGCGACCGTTTTTTTTTCTTCCGGGCCGACAACAAAACGGACGCCGACCGCGCTGCCCTTTCCTCACCCTTTCCTCAGGACGCTCTTTCTCACTGGCGGGCCGTGCTCGCCGCCGCGTCGCCCGACTCGGACGCGACGCCCGCGCTCACGGCGGCGTCGGCGCTCGGCGCGGCCGTCGCCGAGCCGCCGCCGCCGCTCGTCGCCTCCGCCGCGGCTCGCGCGCGGTCGCCGTCGCCGGCGCCGCCCCCCGTCGGCCGCCTGTCCCTGGGGCGGGCGCCCGCGCCGCCGCCGGCGGCGTCCGCCGCGTCCACCACCACCACCCCCCCCGACCCCGCCGCCGTCGCCGCCGCCGTCGTCGCCATCAACGACGGCAAGATCGCGGACGCCATCAAGACGCTGGACCGCCTGCTGGCCCGCGCGCCCCACGGCGACGTCGCGTCGGCCGGCGCGCGCGTCGCGCGCGGCACCGCGCGCGCGCTCTCCTCGGACCTCGCCGGCGCGGTCGACGATTTTTCGGCCGCCATCGTGGCCGCGCCCGGGTATGCGGACTCCTGGAAGCGGCGGGGGCAGGCGCGGGCGGCGCTGGGGGAGTCGGCGGCGGCTCTCGACGACTTGGCCTCGGCCGCGCGCCTCGCGCCCGACGCGGACGAGCGCGCCGACGCCCTGCGCGAGCGGGCGGCGATCTTTCGCCGGGACCGCGACCTGGCGCGCGCGGCGGCCGACCTGGAGCGCGCGGTCGAGGCCGCGCCGGCTTGCGCGCGGGCGTGGGCAGACCTCGGCGCCGCGCGCACGGGGCTCGGCCGCCTCGACGCCGCCGTGGCGGCGTACCGCCGGTCTCTCGCGCTGGAACCGACCTCGCTGGAAGCGTGGACGGGCCTGCTGCACGCGCAAAAGGAGGCGGCGGCCGCGGGCGACGCGCTCGCCACCTTTGCCTCGCTCCAAGCCGCCGCGTCTGCCGCGCGCCGCCCCGTCCCCCCCGCCGCCCGCCGCCTGGTCACCCTGCTCCTCCAAGGCCTGGGCCGCCAGGCTGACGCCGAGGCCGAGTGCGGCGCCCTGCTGCGCGCGCCGCCGACGCGCGCGGGCGGCGGCCTCCCCCCCGGCCCCGCCCGCGCCGAGGCGCTCCACACGCGCGGCTTGTGCCTGCTGACCCTGGGGCGGCTCGGGGACGCGGTGACGGTTTTGACCGAGTGCCTGGCCACCCCGTTGGGCGAGTCGCCGGGCGACGACGCGCGCGCCGCCGCCGCGTGCGCGTTCTACCTGCGCGCCAACGCCGCCTGGCTCGCCCGCCGCCTGGACGACGACTGCGCCTCCTTTTCCTACGA
>Ga0315274_10001960_pt1 | contig 31531 bp, 33 predicted proteins | sample YL17G02_20_MG_FD_203700 | JGI IMG/M metagenome (GOLD analysis project Ga0315274, IMG submission 203700) | Sediment microbial communities from Yellowstone Lake, YNP, Wyoming, USA - YL17G02_20 | ecosystem: Environmental > Aquatic > Freshwater > Lake > Sediment | place: USA: Wyoming | collected...
AAAATTTTGTCCAGTGCATTATGCCTTCCTATATCTTCGCTAAATACTAAAATATCCTTATTATCACACAGTGCAGCACTATGGACACCACCGGTCGCCCGATAAATCTGGCAGCGACGTTGAAACTTGTTGGCCAGGGCTAAGACCTCGAGAGTGGAGATTTCAATCTGGGATTCGACTTTCCCCTGACCTTGAGCAGCAGCGACATTATAGAAAGAGGCTCCTCTCCCATATCCCGAAGTCATAATCTTCTTAAGTAAAACATCTCTGGCAAGCTCTTCATCCCTTTCAGTTTCCACCCGCACCACGCCCTTCCGGTCGTCAACCATTATCCTTTTAATCTCATCTTTACTTTTAAGTAATCCCTCGGAGAAAAGAAAACCGACCGCCAAATACCTTAAATTCGCCGGAGAACAGGGCAAGGTCGCCAGTTCCTGGTTATTTAAGATGATGGTGAGGGGAAATTCTTTAGCCACTATATCCTCAGTGCTGCTGCTACCCTTTTCGGTAAACTTCAATATAGGAAACGTCTCTGTCTCCTTATTCACTTTTCCTATCTTTATACGGTCTCCAGCCCTGACACAACCGCCGTGAGTCACCCTGGCAAATATCCCTTCCCTGGGCATGATGCATTTGCCTATCTCCTGGCGGATAGCGCAACCGCTATGACATTCCTTACCAATCTGAGTGACCTCAAGGAGGACATCCTTCCCAACAGAGATTTTTGTGCCTACAGGCAGAGACATGAGTTCCACCCCTTGGGTAGTGAGATTTTCCGCAAAATCACCGGGACCTACCTCGAAGCCCAGTCTTCTCATCTTATCGATACTTTCCATCGCCAGCAAACTCACCTGCCGATGGGTACAGCAGTCAGCGTGGGCATCCTCAACAAGACCGTAGTCCTCTTTAAGGATACCTTCGGCCACAGCTTTCTTTCTGGTACCCTTCTCTTCACTCTTGCAGACGGCAATTATTTTAGCCATTTATCAGTAACTGGTATTATATACATTCTTATTGCCCATTCGCTATATCAGCGAGAAGCAATAATCCAGAGCCAGGGACATCACACAGACGACCGCCAGATAAATAGCCAGAATCTTGCCACCGCATTCCTTAGCCTACCTCCACTTAGGCCTTAGTCATGTTGAGAAGGGACATTATACCAGGGCTAGGTATTCCCCTCTTTTTATTCCAGAAGTTTAGCTAAAGCCTGTCGGTCGGCGGCAAACTCTGGTTGATCCAAAATAGGGCATTCTTCAAGGCGACACTTGCCCTTTGCCAGTTCGATAGCGAAGGCAAGGCAAGTTCGCTTGCCGCACTTCCTGCAATTTGTCTTGGGTAAGAATTTGAGGAGCATAAACCCTGTATCCAGCTTTGATTTGCCTGGCTGCAGAATATCCTGCTGCGGCTGACTCAACTTTGATGCAATCTTATGGCATATCGCTGGCTCAGGATATGCCCCTATGTCATAAAGGGTATAGCCCATAAATAGGACTGGCTCCTCCTGGTAACAGCTCCGCACCGCCTTTTCCAGCACCTTTGGGTTAAGTCCGGGTACACTGGTATCCCTTTCTCCAGGTTGGCATAGTAGGTTGATGACGCTTATGATCTGGTTTCTAAATCTTTCTATTAGCTCGAGTGGAATATTATAGAGGTGTGGGGTGGGAGCTTTTGTGCCGATAATTTGCTTCGTCTCAGTGACTCCGTTTTGCTTAAGTGCCAGGAGCGATTCGCCGGGCAAGTGTCCCGGGGACTCCCTTCCACACAGTACGATATATCGTATGTTCGGGTTGGCTGCTATATTACAAATCATCTTCTCCAATCCTATGTTCTCTGTTTGAAGCATACCCGAAAGGGCAGCACCGGAATCTGTACCAGCCATTACCAGCTCATTTAGTTCAGATGGTATGGCAAAGTCAAAGGTGTCTAGAGTTACACACACTGCTACCGGAGAATAATCATTGCCCCTCACATAGCGACCTTCCTCCGGAGGATAACCATCTGGTGGTTTTACTTTTAGCACGAGTTCTTACTCCCTTACTTACCAAGGCTTGAGCTAGGCTTTGCTCAAAATAACTCTTTCGCTCAACTCTGTATCCAGAGCACGACAAGGTATATTCCCACACCTATGAAGATAATGGAGACTGCCACACGAATGATTTTCTCAGCGCGGGTGACCGCATTAAGCCAGGTGGAAACCCTGGCTACGCCAGCGGATATAAGCACGCCGAATACTAAAACCGGTAGTCCTGTGCCGATGGCATACACCGCAGGCAGCGCCACACCGCCAGCGGATTTAAGGGACAAAGGTATCAATACTCCAAAGAATAGGACAGCGCTATAAGGGCAAAAGGCTAGGGCAAAAAGAGCACCTAACAGGAATCCACCTATCATCCCCCAGTCGGCGACCTTTCCTCCTATTGAAGACAGTCTTCCTCCTCCCAAACTAAAAGGCATCCTGTTTATACTCAGCATTATCAACCCTACCACTATCAGAAGTGGCCCCAGGACTTGCTCGCCGAAATCCTGCAGAAATGTGGCAAGTCCGGGAATCTCAAGGCCACCGACAATGATCAAGATACCAAGGACGGAATAGGAAAACATACGACCCAGTGTGTAGAGTGCCCCAGTTATGACAGCGTATCTGCGCTCTGTCACTTTGCGGCTCACATATGCTATGGCAGCAATGTTGGTAGCCAGAGGACAAGGACTGATGGCAGTTATCAACCCCAGAAGCAGTGCTGAGAGCACCGGAATATTAAGGTTTCCCGTAATGCCACCCAAATCCATCACCCCTCTCCGCTGAGGCTGTTCTCGATTTTGCTCTTCAACGCCGTGACAAACGCCTGATCGTTGTTAATAAGGGGATAAAGGTCCGTCGTCTGTTCGATGTGGTCGATGCCGTCCCTTATAGTATTGATGAACAGTTGTGAGCCATAGGCGCCAAATTTGTTGATCATGGCAGCGTTGTTGCTGTCCTGTACATCAATCGATTGGAAAGTCAGTTTGCCACTGGCCAGCTCGTCGCTAAAGTAGGTTTCTACGGTGTAACGCGTCAGTTCTTCAGCATGTATACAAGTGTGGCATCGTTGTGTACGGTGAAAGTAAACCACATCAACCCTGTCAGCCGGGCCTGAAGACACGTTAATAGGCAGCGAATTCGTAGCTGAGTCACCATTGCCATCGGTAACCACAACTGTGACGTCGTACGTGCCAATTTCTTGGGGAGCAGTCCAGTTTACAACCGCACCTGTGCCAGTAATATTACCTCCGGTGGCTGACCACTCATAGCTTAGCTCGCCGCCATCGCGGGCTGAAGCAGTACATACAATCTGGCAGCTTCCTAAAGGAAGGACTATCTCCGGCTCGGCTTCCAGGCCGGTGATAGCTGGCCGATGGTTGGCTAGCACCGTGTAAAATAGGATTGAAAGTAGCACTGCTGCCGCCACAATTCCCACAATTATTAAATATCTTTTTTTGTTCATTAGTCTCTCCCCCTTGAGCCTCTTTTGTTCAAGTCTGTATCCAGGGCATCACGCATGTTACCACTATTATATTGGATTTGTTTAGAGCAATGACCTTTGTGTAACCATTTTCGCAATTAACCTCTCATTCTTGCTTGGATGTCCCCTTGACTGGTTCGGGCAGTGCCATCTCGGCTGGAAAGTATCGCCGACGAAATCGAAGAGCCACATTGACCAGACTGATGAGGACGGGAACCTCTATGAGTGGACCGATTACAGCGGCAAATGCCTGCCCTGAGCGAATCCCGAAGACCGCTACCGCTACTGCGATAGCGAGCTCGAAATTGTTGCTGGCAGCGGTGAAGGCAATGCTCGCTGTCTTAGGATAGTTGGCGCCTATCTTCTTAGCCATAAAGAACGAAACCAAGAACATTACCACAAAGTAGATGAGGAGCGGAACCGCGATGCGGACGACATCCAATGGTATTTGCACGATAAGTTCACCCTTGAGGGAGAACATCACCACAATGGTAAAAAGTAAAGCCGCTAATGTGATTGGGCTTATCTTAGGGATGAACTTGCCCTCGTACCACTCGCGTCCTTTTGCTTTTATCAATGTGAACCGGGTAATCATGCCTCCGAAGAAGGGAATACCGAGGTAGATAAGCACGCTCTTGGCAATTTCACCCATGGTGACCTTCACCACGGACCCCTCCAGTCCGAACCAACCGGGCAGAATTGTGATGAAGATATAGGCATAGACCGAGTAGAAGACTATTTGAAAGATTGAGTTCAAAGCCACCAACCCGGCGGCATACTCTCTATCTCCCTTGGCCAGCTCATTCCAGACAATGACCATGGCGATGCAGCGTGCCAGGCCGATCATAATAAGACCAACCATGTAGTCAGGATATGGCCATATGAAACCGAGGAAGAGGATGGCAAGGAGGAACATGAGCACCGGGCCGATAATATAGTTCTGTACCAGAGACAGCCCCAGCACCCGCCAGTCGCGGAACACCCGCCCCATCTCCTCATACCTCACTTTAGCCAGAGGTGGGTACATCATCAGGATGAGTCCTATGGCTATAGGGATTGAAGTGGTACCCACTTGGAAAAAGTTGATAAAGTCGGCTACTCTGGGGACAAAATACCCCAGCCCCACCCCCAAGCCCATCGCTAGGAATATCCAGAGTGTAAGGAGCCGGTCCAATAAGGGAAGCCTGTTCTTTTGCGCCATAAAACCTTTACCTTACTTCAGAGCTTTTCTAATGCTCATTTTTCACTTCGCTGTCTCCTCCGATCCAACTATCTGGAGCAGCCTAGCCAGCGCTTCCTTATCTTGAGCAAATTCTGGTTTACTTAAGGCGGGGCAGTCCTTCAAGCGTTTTTGCCCCTTCAGCAAAGCTACGGCAAAAGCAAAGCACGTAGGGAGTCCACAATCGCGGCAGTTGGTCTTGGGCAAAAAGTCAACTATATCCTTCGCCTTTATCTCTTCCTTTCTCTCATAGACAGGGGTGATGCTTGCGCGCTTCTCCCAGGTATCATTTATCATCTCCTTGACATAATCCAGAACCTTTATAGCATCCTCCTCACATGTCACCTGTCCCACACTCATCTCGCGGGGCATAAGGCTTATGGCCCCTGCGTCCATTTTGAAATTGAGGTTTTGGGCTTCCGGGGTATATACGGCATTTTTGACGACAGCATTAAGGTAGGGGAAGCCCTCGCTGATGTCACCGCTAAGTTCGGCTGAGACCACAATCCATTCTGGATTGCATAAATTGCGTCTGACTTTGGTTACCTTATAGTCATGTATAAGCATAACGCGCCTCCTACTTTGAATACTTAAGCTGCACTACCTCGGCGAAATAGCTGGTAAAAACTAACAGCGGTCAGCATCTGGAAGGCAAAGCCAACCGCTACAGGAAGCATCTCCAACCCCTTAAAGCTCATGGCAGCTATGCCGATGGCAATGGGCAGGTTCTTCATTCCTGAGGAATAGGTAATGGCTATGTTCTTGCCCCTGGGGAAGAACTTAATGCTCACCAGATACGCCACTATGAATAAAATGGGGAAAATCAATATGGTGGATATCACCAGGGGGGATATCAGCCCCACGTTCTTCATGATTGGCGAGATATTAGTGTTAATAGCCATGAACATTAGAAGCACAGCCATAGTAGCTGAGACAGCCGGCATTATTGGTAGGTACTTCTGAATATTAACTCGCCTTTCTAAAAGTTCTCTTAAGGCGACACCGGCCAGCACAGGTAGGAGCACGGCGTAGATGAGTTGCTGGAACATCCCCCAGGTGTTGACGGTAACGAACGTGCCAGCGAATAGGGACATAAGGAGTGGGATGAGGAAGGGGGCCAGAATCATGGTGGCGGCATTGATCACCGTGGCCAGGGGAACATCCCCTTTAAGAAGACCGGCCCATACCAGAGCCATGCCGGCACAGGGGACCACCCCGATTAGAATAAGACCGGTGGCCAGGTCAGTATGAGAGGACAAGAAAAGGCGAGCCAGAAGCCAACACAGGAAAGGGGCAAAGAGAAAGTTCAGCACCAGCCCTATGGAGAACCCTTTCCAGTCCCTAATTGCCATGCCAAGGCTCTTGAAAGTGATGGTAAAGCCCATGGCTGCTATCATGATTACGATGAGTGGAGTGTTAGCCTGGCGAATGTGAACCCCGGGGCTGGCGGTAAAAAGCCCGACTACCACGGCTATCACCAGAGTAGTTATGATTATGTAGGTATACTTCTCCCTGACGAACCTAGCATAAGTCATTATTGCTTTCACAAGTCTACCTTCCTTCTGTTTCAGCCCACAGACCGTAGTGATGGTTGAAGAAGGCCTTCACCATCTGGCTTCGGCCAGAGTTGTGAACGCAGACAAAGAGGACAGTGGGCAATTTGGCGGTTTTATTCATTCCTCCAGTATAGCCTTTATGATGAGTTCCTTTGCCCTTTTCACCTCATCATCGGAGACATACTCCATAACTCCCTTGATGTTCTGCCCAATGTCTTCGTGCAGAGCCTTCTTTTTCATCCCTATATCTCTGGTGAGCACGATGCTCTTGGTCAGCTTGAAGCCGGACTGCTCCACCGTCTTCCGAGCACATTCAAAGGGGCAGCCATCTACAGTAATGACCTTTTTCGCTGCTTTCGTCTTACCCACAACCGGCTTCACCCCGAGCGGTAATGCTCCCAGGCAGCCAATCGCCACTTTCTCCAACCCCAGCTCCTTAACTGCCTCCAGGCAAGCCAAAGCACTGGTTATGCCGGTGTTGGACATGCCGCCATAACACGAGAATATGATGTTCTCGTGGGTCTTCATCCCTTCTTCCCAGTGTTTCCCCTCTGCCATATCAGTTCACCTCCTTGGTTTTAACTTTCTTGGTTTCAGTCCAATTGATTGCACTTTGGCTCCTTTAGTAGCCGAGGATAGTTCTCAAAGGGTCGCATCCTTTGTACTGCTCTTCCTTGGCTAGCACCTCTACAAGCAAATCTTCAACACGATTCTTATCGCTCTGCGAAAATTGCTGGAATTGAGGACTCTCCATAAACGTAGTAGTATCCTCCCGTAACCTTAAGAGCTCAAACTTGCCTTGGGCGACCTTAAGTCTGTTTTCGAGTTCTGTTATAGATAAGTTCACACTCGCTTCCCAAATAGCCTTTTGTATTCACCAAGCAGCGCCTTTGAGTAATCAGCTTCGGCACTGGGCGCAACATAGTTGTAAATTTTTACCCTTTTGAGTAGCTCCTTTTTGATAGCCTCGCTATCAACCAGCTTCAGGTCGGCAACTTCCTTGAGTATGTCCTCCAGGTTCACGATACCAACTTCACCATGGGGCAATGCCAGTTTCTTTACCATCCTGGCTGCGGCTGCGGCACAGCATGGTTTCGCGTCTGTCATTTTTTACCTCCTTGTATATTTGCGCGGCTTCTGTACCAAGATTAATCTCCTATTTTCCAGTTTTGTCTTCTTTGTTCAGGGCGTTAGTGATAAGCTGAGTAACCTCGGCCTTGGTGGGCACCCGCCCAGCACAGACCAACTCTTCGTTGATTATCAATCCAGGAGTAGTCAGAATGGGATACTGCACTATTTTCATCATATCCTTGACCTCCTCTATGCTGGCGTCAATGCCGAGCTCTTTCACCACCTCCCTGGTGGTCTTTTCCAACTGGTGACATCTGGCACATCCGGGTCCTAAGATTTTTATGTTCATCCTTCTGCCTCCTTCTCAATTTCTCAAAAACTAACCTGCTTTTTTCTAGGTGCCCAAGCCCTATAAGCTGGTGACAAAACCGTATATCAATCCCGCCGCAGTACAGCATACTATTATTATGGCTACATACCAGAGAAGCCTCTTGTTTCCAATCATCTGACGAACGACAAGCATACTGGGTAGAGAGATCACCGGGTCAGAAAGTAAGTAAGCCAGCAGAGGTCCTCTTCCCACTCCAACATCTAGAAACAAACGTGCCATGGGCACCTCCACCAGCGTTGGGAAGTACGCGACAACTCCGAACAGGACTGCTGCCAGCGTGGCCCCCACCGTTGTACTTCCGAAATGCTGACTGACGAACTCAGCCGGAATGACTACCCGAAGCATACCTGCCGCAAAAACACCCACCAGCAATAAGGGAACAATGGTGCGGACAAAAACCCATGTTTCCCGCATCCAGCTCAGCACGTTATCTCGACTTAATGCACGCCGCGCCACGAATATTAGCGCTATCAAGAGCGGAGCAAGCCCAATCAATTTCACCTTAAGAACGTGTATTGCGGGCGAAGCTCCCCACAACAAGATGGCAAGCAGAAACCCAAAGAACACCCAGAGCCACTTTGAGGTAGGGCTATTTCCGGCCAGGGGGAAGGCCTGTCCTGCTGCCACATCGGCTACATCCCCAGATATTTTGTCAGGGAATAGAGCAGCCATGCTGGTGCCGATGACAATGGCAAAGCTGATAGAAAGGATAATTCGGGCCAGAGCAACGTCTACACCAATCAGCGATGAGGTATAGATGATAGCCAGAATATTGGTAGCTGGAGCAGTATAAAGAAAGACAATCGCTGGTCCGAGGCCAGCCCCGCTTTTCCGTATCCCGGCAAACAGCGGCAGAATAGTGCAGGAGCAAACAGCCAGGCAGAGTCCAGCCGCAACCGACATAGGATAAGAAATATACTTTGGCGAACGCGGCCCGAGGTAGCGAAGGATTTTCTCTTTGGGGAAAAGCGCATACAGTGCCCCGGCTAAGAAGAAAGCTGGCACCACAAAGGGAAGATGAACCAGGAGATAATCCTTGAGAGTAGCCACGCCACCTTTAAGAAGCTCAATAACTAATGGCATATCCTAAATTCCTTTCCCAAATACGCATAAACGCATATAACCGTCCAAAGATTATCTGTGCATCGCCCTTGGGCCAACTCGCACAGCGTGCTTTAACCTCTCTTTGTCCTGCAATACAATCTCTTCATTAGCGAGGGAACCGCGGAGCATTTCAATTAGGGGGGCAGCATAGCTACTGGTCGCTTGCTCGGCGATAGAATAGATCACCCATGGCCCATCTCTCCTGGATTTAACAAAGCCAGCATCTTCAAGGACACGCAGGTTGCGCGAACCGCGGGACTGGGAAATGTCCAATGCCTGCATAACCTCACAGACACAGCACTCCCTTTCCAGGAGGACTTTCAGAATTCTAATCCTGGTCTCATCAGACAGAGCTTTAAACAACTTCGCGAAATCTCTCATTGCTGTGCTTGGTTATATGCATATATTCGAATATCCGCATTAGGTTAAACATTTTATCCCAGAAGATCTTGACTGTCAAGCCATCTCATCTTATTTAATGCGGCTCTTGGATGCCCAGAACAGTCAGTCGGCTAAGGCAGTTTATGCCTCTAACGCCGGAAGGAGCGAAAATCATCGAGCCTGATTCAGCATCCCACTGTTTTTCGCCGGCGGTAAAGGTGCCCTTTCCTGATACTACATAGAACAAGACATCGTAAGGCTCATGGTGAGGGGGTATTTCGTATCCACTGTCCAAACATATGACCACTACGTTGAAGTGCCTTCCCTTGAATATGTCTTTCTTTACTTTATCACCAGGTATAAATTCTAGGAAATGGTGAAGGTCGTACTTTTGCTCCGCTCCCATTTTCATCTCCAGTTTCCTCCAGACTCATATCATATTCTCCTGGGCATTGTCTTCTGATGTAGTTTCAGGGCCACCACTAGAAAAAGAGCGGTGAAAGCTAGCAAAACTAGAAGATCCACAGCTATGGGCAAGTGGCCCTGCCCTTGGATACTGTGTCGGGCGATGTCGGTAAAGTAAGTCAGGGGTGAAATGTAGGCAACTGCCTGCCCCCAGGCAGGTAGTTCGTCCAGCGGAATGAAGATACCGCTAATGAACACTACCGGGAATTTCACCACGGAGGCAATCATGTTGATCGTAGCTGGCAGGTTAGTGGGAGGAATAGAGAAAACAGGGCCCAGAGACGCAAAACAAAAAGCCGCCAGAATAACTGCCAGAGCGAAAATGATTGGGTTTGATATTGTTACTCCCAGAAAAAGGCCAAGGATGATGGGTACCAGCGAGATAGCAACCCCGAAGGCAAAGGAAGCGAGGATGTCTCCTACGATAATGGTCTCGATCCTTACTGGGCAGGACATCAGACGTTCCAGCGTCCGTGCCTGTGCTTCCCAGGGCACCACTATCGGCGATATTGAGGTAGCGGTGAAGAAGAGGACCATGCCCAGGAGTCCGGGTATCATGAAATCAACAGACAGATGTCTGCCGATAGTGAAGGAAAGGAATAGGAAAACGGGGAAGAGGACACCGAAGATTATTACCGGCCCCTTGGAATAGTAGATACGGATATCCTTGCGTGCTATTACCAGGGAGCGGCGCATCTGCTCTCTCACTAAAGCCGTCTCAGGCATGCTCAGTCTCCTTCTCAGTCAGCGCCACAAAGGCGTCTTCCAGAGAGGGGACAAGTATATTAAGGGATATCACTTTCAGACCATGTGAGCTGGAGTAGTTGGCCAGGGACACCACTAGTTCCCCGGGGTTGGTGGTGTACAGCCGGTACTTGTCGCCCAGCTTCTTTACACTGTTTACGCCAGGAATATTTGCCAGGACTTCGGGGCTCACCATATTATCAAAGCTGACCTCAACCGAATGCATGCCGCTCGTGGCCATCCTTAGCTTTTCCGGGGCATCTATGGCTACTATGTTCCCCTTGTCGATGATGGCAACCCGGTCACAGAGCTGGTTTGCCTCATCCATATCATGGGTGGTGAGGAATATGGTCTTACCCTTGGCATTGAGACTCTGAAGCAGGTCTTTGATAAGGCGGGCGCTCTGCACATCCAGACCAGAGGTTGGCTCATCCAGGAATAGCACTTCAGGGTCGCTTACCAACGCCATACACAAAATCAGGCGCTGCTTCATTCCCTTAGAATATGTCTTTATGAGACTGTTCTTTCGGGGGTAAAGCCCCATTTCCTGCATCAGGCTGATACCTCTTTCCCGTGCCACGCTGGCCGGAATTCCGTAAAGTTCAGCCATCAGCATAAGGTTATCCCAGCCTGACAGGTCAGCGTAAGCGTTTGCCATCTCTGGGACTACCCCCGTTACCTGCTTTGCTTTCAGGCTGCCCGCCTTATATTCCAGGATTGAAGCACTCCCTTCATCTGCTATTACTACACCCGTCAACATCCTGACAGTAGTCGTCTTGCCAGCACCATTGGGCCCCAGAAAGCCAAAAAGCTCTCCCCTCCCGACGGTAAAGCTTATATGGTCAACCGCCAGGAGTTGACCATAATACTTGCTCAAATTGGCTACCTGGATAGCAACGTCATTATTCATTTATATGCCCTAACTGTGATGCTCAGAAGCTTCGTCAGTGCTTGACTTCCCTCGCCTTCTATATAAAACTCCTTGCTGGACAGCACCTGCACATTTTCAAAGCCGGATTCCTTTATCTCTCTCAGGTATTCCTGGTGTTCCAAAGCCCCGCCGATACAACATGCCCAGGCATTCGAGTCACTTTTTATCTTATCAGGGAGCGCTCCCTCCGAGACAATATCAGAAACTGTGAGCCTTCCGCCAGGCTTCAGGGCTCGGTAAGCTTCCCGGAAGACTTTAGATTTATCCGGTGAGAGATTGATAACGCAGTTGCTGATGATGGCATCCACAGATTCATCCTCGACTGGGAGTTTCTCAATTTCACCCAGGCGAAACTCAACATTGTGGTAGCCGTGATCCCTGGCGATACTTTTTGCCTTATTCACCATCTCCTCCGTCATATCAACCCCGATAACCCTGCCGGTGGGGCCAACTTTATTGGCTGCTAGGAACACATCTACCCCGGCTCCCGACCCTAAGTCCAGGACTACCTCACCCACTTTGAGGTCTGCTATGGCGGTGGGGTTACCACACCCCAACCCCATAACTGCCTCTTCCGGAATATGCTCCAAATCCTCTGTCGAATATCCGATAACCTTAGCTTGCAACAAGGAACTGTTCCCGCAGGCACAACTTGGGCAGCTGTTTTGTTGGGCTTGCTTAGCTATCTGGGCATATCTCCCCTTCACCACCTCTTTGATTTTCTTCTTTTCCATAATTCACCTCCTGACATTTGCACAGCAATAGCTCTTTCATGAGAGCTTCGCAGTCAATAATTAACCTGGCTAATCTAGCATCTGTAAGCTTATAGTAAACCTTTTGAGCTTCTTGCCTCTCTTTCACAATGTTACATTCCTTGAGAGCTCTCAGGTGATGCGAAATCAGGGATTGTTCCTTATTCAGAACGCAGACGAGTTCCCCAACGCATCTCTCTCCCTCCGCCAGCAGCTTGAGTATCTGGAGTCTCGTCGGCTCCCCAATGCACCTCAGAAACCTTGCTTGGTCTTCCAGTACTGTCATATGAACCTCTGTTTATATGAATTATAATTCATATATGGGGTGATGTCAACAAATCTTAAATGAGGTAGTGCCTGAGATGTCTAACGAAGCACCAAACAAGCACTAAGAAAGTTGTCAAGTCCCGAAAAATGGCCAGCTTACAGAGTATTAAGTTTGCTGGAAATGCTAAGATAATTGTTGATTATTATCTGGGAGAATAAGATGAAAGTATTTAATACTTTAACCGGACAAAAGGAAGATTTTCATCCCCGCAGCGAAGCGGTAACCATGTATGTCTGCGGGATTACCGCTTATGACCAAAGCCATATCGGGCATGCCATGACTTACATAATCTTCGATGTAATCAAGCGCTATCTAGGATTCAAAGGCTATAAAGTTAAACACGTACAAAACTTTACCGACATAGACGATAAGATTATAGAGCGTGCCAACCAGTCGGGGATGCCGCCAGCGGAACTGGCCAATAAATACACTGACCAGTACCTTGCTAATATGGATGCATTAAATATCGAGCGGGCTGATATCTATCCCAAGGCAACCGAAGAAATACCCAAAGTTATTGAGATTATACAAAGGCTGCTAGCTAAAGGTTACGCTTACGAGTTTGAGGGAAGTGTTTATTTCCGTGTCAGGAATTTTCCCGACTATGGCAAACTAAGTCATCGGAACCTGTCAGAGATGATTCCTAAAGCTGGCAACTATGAAGAAAAGAAGGAATATCCGTTAGATTTCGCCTTATGGAAGGCGTCAAAGCCTGGTGAACCCTTCTGGGAGAGTCCTTGGGGGAAGGGTAGGCCAGGGTGGCATATAGAGTGCAGTGCTATGGCGTTAAAGTACCTAGGCAACACTATTGATATCCATGGTGGCGGGCAAGACCTCGTCTTCCCTCATCACGAGAATGAAATAGCTCAATCAGAAAGTTTTACCCAGGCAACTCCTTTTGTCCGATACTGGCTACATAGTGGGTTGATGCAGCAGGATAAGCAAAAAATGAGTAAGAGTACAGGTAATTTGGTAAGCATCAAAGACGCTCTAGACCGCTTTAGCTCTGATGCTATTCGCCTTTTTATCCTTAGCTCGAATTATAGGAATCCACTTACCTATAGTGAAGAGGCTCTGGAAGCAAACGAGAGGGGCGCAAAAAGGCTACGTTGGGCATTGACCAATCGAGCTAATGCAGACGAGAGAGTTGCTATACTCAACACGGAACCTTTTGAGCAGAAATTTGTCGAAGCCATGAACGATGACTTCAATACTGCACAGGCAATAGCAGTGCTCTTCGAATTGACGAGGGAAATAAACCGGGGCGCTGAACAGGGTGCAGATATAACTAAAGCGCAGCATACCCTACTGAAGCTAGCAGGCATCCTAGGTCTTACTTTAAAGGAAAAGACACAGCCCACACCCGACGCTGAAGCGTTTATCAGTCTCCTAGCATCCACTAGGGATGATTTGCGTCAAAACCAGCAGTGGCAGCTAGCCGATAAAATTAGAAGTGGATTGGCCGATTTAGGAGTAACCCTTGAAGATACCCCTCAAGGAACAAGATGGAAGTATAAGAGATAGCTATTACAGTATGACCAAAAATCTCCATGGGAATCCTTCTCTTTTGAAGGGAAAGGATAAGCGAGGATGTATTCCCCCCTCTATTACCCCCAGCCACTATAAAATTGCCACATCTCCATAAATCTTAACGGAATTTTAGCATTTGGCTGTTACAATTCAAAAGGCAGGGGTAAAAAATCAAAATGACAACTCAAAACGCAAAGCATTTAACCTTTGCTACGTCGTTTTGCACTTTTATTTTTGCATTGACAACCCCCCTTCTGTCGTTGCGAGGCTGACGAAGTCAGCCGAAGCAATCTCGTGGAGGGGGTAATGAGATTGCCACGCTTCGCTCGCAATGACGAAAAGCGGGTGGGGGGGTGGGGTCTGGCTGGTAAACCAGGCAACTACAAGAATCTGGAGGCCAGAAGTAAGAAAGGAGATGGTTCTGTGGTATAGTGTATAAAGATTAAGTTGCTGGAGGTAACTGGTTGTTGAGTGGTTTCTTCCAGCATCAGTGGTTAGCTCCGATGAAATCGGGGCAACTACAAACTAAGAAGGAAGTTGCTGCGCAGTGAAAAGAATTGTTTTCCTGATTATGACCAGTCTTCTGGTGATAGGGTTGGTCTTACCGGGCTGTGGTGAAGCAAAACCCGAGCCAGTACTCTATGTCTTTGAAGGTGGGAAGATTAATGTCGGTATAGCCGGGGAACTGAACTGCACGGCTGGTGCGATGCAGTGGGCAGGCGCCATGCTGGCGCAGGATGCAATCAACCGCAATGGTGGGATAGACATAGACGGCGTGTCCCAGATCTTGGAGTTGGTTCCCATAGAGACCGGTGAAGAAACCGTGGACCCTAGTGGTCTCACTGGCGTATCGGCTCTTACGGCAGCGATAGATGGCGTGGACTTCATCCTCGGCGGTTTCCGACCAGAAGCCGTTGAGGTCTACCGAGATGTGGCTATGGAGAAGGGGGTGATTTTCATCAACTGTGGTGCTGCCACAGAGACGCTACAGCACAGCGTAGTCGATGATTACGCGAGCTACCGGTTCTGGTTCAAGGGCATGCCGTCCAATGAGTATTTTTTGGGCCAGAGCGTTGTGAGGACACTGGGAGCGGTCGCAATAAAGCTCAGAGAGAAAATGGGAGTAGCAGCTAATTATACGCTGAATGCCACCATAATCGCTGACAATTTGGCATGGGCCTATGAGCAAGTAACTGTTATCGGGAAACTGCTACCGAGTGTAGGCGTGAATCTTACTCGCAGCTTCTGGGTATCTTCCCAAGGAGACTCAGCGGAAATGGTATCTACACTGACCTCGATAGCAGGCTTAGATCCCCAGTTTATCATCCCCATATTCTCCGCAGATGCTGGCGCTCTCTATGATAAGCTGCGCGCTTCTTATGTGCCGAATGCTATGTCGGTAGGCATTAACGTAATGGCCCAGCTAAAGGCCCCTTGGGGTGCCGGCAACCTTACCACACCTCCTCCTGGCGGCCCCGCTTGTGCTAATGAAGTTATACTGGATACCTGGGCGGAGGGCTTAAATCAAACCACCAAGACAGCAGCTTTCCTTGCCGCGTTCATGAATGTTACCTCAGGAGAGTACCCACTCAATGCCGCGGCTACCTATGATGCGCTTTTTGGTCTGAAAGCGGCCATCGAAGCAGTGGCGTGGTACGATGCGGTTAACGGAACTGCATACGCAAAGGCTGATGACATTATTCAATGGCTGGAAGATCCGGCAAACGCCCGTGTGACCACGGCTGGCTTGGCTACCTATTATCCCAGGCCAGGAACCAAGGCCGCCGGGAAGCCGGCACTCACCGAGGCCCAAGTACGCTTGTTGTATGATCTTGATAGCTATAACTATACGTATACATATGACGCGAAGGACTGGATAATGCCAGCGCATACCACTCATGACCTAGCCTACGGTCCTGGCCTATTGACCGGCATTGGCGCCCAGTGGCAATGGGATGCAACGGCTGGTCGGTGGAAGAAGGTGGGCATCTGGCCAATGGATTTCGGAGACGAGTACGACGAGGCATTGACTGACCAGTACGGCTGCTGGAACTTTGCGTACAACGGTACGATAGCCCTCGTAATACCACAGAATGTAATCAACCACCACAAACCATAGAGCACCCAGCGCAATGATAGTGGTGAGAAGATTCTCTTTCCACCTCTAGCCCACTAAGAAAGTGTCACATCCCCCTAAACTTTAATAGGAATTTAATATTTAAATGTTATGATTTAATTGGTTTTGTTTTTTGCATCGGCAACTTCTTTCTGTCGTTTCGGGGCTGATTTTAGCCAGCCAAAGCAATCTCCACCTTCTCCTCATTAATAGGAACAAAATTCTTCGCTTGTGTTTCGGAACAGGCTCTGCAATCCCAGAGATTGCCACGCACCTTTCAGGTGCTCGCAATGACGAAAGAGAAAGGGCTCGCAATGACAAAAACCTCAAGTGGCTAGACATTGCTTGCCGGTAGGGGTATACTAGCTGGCACGTCTTCAAAGCTGCCGCTCCAGTAGCTAAAGGGAGGCCAACTAAGAAGAGAAAAATCTAAGCACTAAATACGAAATACTAAACAATATTAAAGCTCAAAACTCAAATGCCCAAAACAAGAAGGTTTTGAATTTTGGAATTAGGATTTGGAATTTGTTTAGGATTTAGATATTAGGATTTAGGATTATGGATGAAGTTATTATTTCCCGTGCCATTGTTGCAAGCTACATGAAGGACTTCATGGGAGCGATGGAGGCAGATGTCGCTGTAGCTGGGGCGGGGCCGGCTGGGCTTGTTGCGGCATACTACTTGGCAAAAGAGGGTATAAAGGTAGTAGTATTTGAGAGGCAGCTTCGTGTGGGCGGTGGCATGTCTGGGGGAGGGATGATGTTTAACCGCATCGTCGTTCAGGAAGAGGGCAAGAGGATATTGGATGAGTTTGAAGTTTCAGCTGAAGAATATGAAAAGGGGTACTATATCGCTGATTCGCTGGAGGCTATTTCCACTATCTGCTCCAGGGCGATAAAAGCCGGGGCGAAGATTTTTAATTTGATTAGCGTTGAAGATGTGATGGTTCGGGAAGGTGACAGGATAATCGGGCTTGTTTTGAATTGGAGCGCTGTTTCCTGGGCGAAGCTCCATGTGGACCCTCTAACTGTGAGGTGCAAGGTGGCGGTAGATGCCACTGGGCATGACGCTGAAGTCTGCTGTATCGTGGCAGAGAAGATAGGTCCGAAGTTAAGGACGAAGACGGGGGAGGTGATGGGGGAGAAGCCCATGTGGGCTGAGAGAGGAGAAAGAGAAATATTGGAAAACACCAGGGAAGTCTATCCCGGGTTAGTGGTCGCTGGTATGACAGCGAACGCCGTTTTTGGTTCCCCGAGGATGGGGGCCATTTTTGGTGGCATGCTTTTATCCGGTGAAAAGGCTGCTCGAGTGGCTATGGAATTACTTAAGCAAGGTTAAATTTGCTATGGCAAAGACAATAGCTGAAATCAACGAGAAAATCAGAAAAGGTAAGGCTGTAGTGGTGACTGCCGAGGAAGTGATCGACATCGCTAAGGAAAAAGGCGTACGCAGGGCGGCCGAGGAAATTGATGTCGTTACCACTGGAACCTTCAGCCCTATGTGCGGGTCTGGTACCTTTCTCAATATCGGACATTCCAAGCCCAGGATAAAACTCGGCGGCGGCAAGGTTTACCTTAATGATGTTCCGGTCTATACCGGCATAGCTGCTGTGGATATTTTCCTGGGGGCAACTGCTCTTCCCGATGACGACCCCAGGAATAAGTTCTATCCCGGGGAGTTCAATTATGGTGGCGGGCATGTAATGCAGGAGCTGGTAGCGGGTAAGGACATAATACTTACCGCCACCGCTTATGGAACGGACTGCTACCCCAGGAAAAAGCTGGAGACCCTGATTAACATTAAGGACATAAATGAGGCAATTCTATTTAATGTCAGAAATGCCTATCAGAACTATAATGTGGCGGTGAACCTCTCCGATAAGGTTCGTTATACCTATATGGGGGTGCTTAAGCCGAATCTGGGAAATGCTAACTACTCTACGGCGGGGCAACTCTCCCCACTGTTTAATGACCCTTACTATAAAACCATAGGTGTTGGGACGAAGCTCTTCCTGGGTGGTGGGGTAGGTTATGTGGCCTGGCATGGTACGCAGCATAACCCCACTGCTCTCAGGGGAGACAATGGCGTGCCGCGGCGGGGGGCAGGGACACTGGCCGTGATTGGAGATTTGAAGCAAATGAAACCGGAGTGGCTAGTAGGGACAAGCATGCTTGGTTATGGTTGCACGTTAACTGTGGGCATAGGTGTCCCGATACCCATACTTTCTGAGGAGATTCTTCGGTACACTACAGTAAGCGATGCTGACATCCTGGCTCCCATCGTGGACTATTCCGAGGCTTATCCCCAGAGAGAGCCTGATATTTTAGGAGAGGTTAGCTACGCTGAGCTCGAGAGCGGCAACATAAAAGTTCAAGGCAAAGATGTGCCCACGGCTTCCTTGTCTAGCTATCCTAAAGCGGTGGAAATTGCTAATATCTTGAAAAGGTGGATAGAAAAGGGTGAGTTTTTGCTTACCGAGCCCGTGGCTCCGTTGCCCGGAGTAGAGTCAGGCGTAACCTTTAAGCCACTCAAGGAAAGACCAATATGATGTATAAACACTAAATCCTAAGCACCAAGTCCTAAATGGAAATTAAAAGGAAAAAGTAAAAATGCAAAATGACAGGTCAAAATTTAAAAATCATTTTAGTAAAGCCTTTTTGCATTTTGAAGTGTAATTTTAATTTTTTATCTTTGATTTTTGATATTTGTTAGGATTTGTTTGGGATTTAGAAATTGGAGTTTAGGATTTTATAGAGATGAATGTCTCCCGAAGAATAGTGCTCCACTTCCCGCCCAATATGACAGGGCAGCCGGTCGTTTGCCGCCTGGTTAAAGATTTTGGCCTCACCTTTAATATTCTGAAAGCTTCCATATCACCAGGACAAGAAGGATTGATGGTCCTGGAGCTAAGTGGTGAGCAGAAGAACTACGATAAGGGTGTCAAATACCTCACCGAGACCGGAATAGAAATCCAGTCCTTAAGCCAGGACGTTGTCCGTGACGAATCCAAGTGCACTCATTGTGGAGCTTGTATCACTATTTGCCCCACCGAGGCTTTTACTCTGGAGCCAAGAACCAGGAAAGTGCTCTTTGACCATAATAAATGTGTTGTCTGCGGGCTATGTGTCAAGGCTTGTCCTCCTCGAGTGATGATAGTGTATTTCTGACCCCGAGATTGCTTCGTCCCGATAAATCGGGACTCGCAATGACAAAATGGGCGGGCTCCGTGAAGGGGATGAATCCATGCATGAGCCACGTTTCTACCGCCACTGGATTAAAGACAGCGATTTGGTTTCTTTTGAGGTAACGGTAAAGCAAACAAACCTATACATCCGCTCTCGGCTTAATCTAAGGAATAAAGCCCTTAATTCCGTGCTAAAGCACCGTGGCTCTCTAGAGTCATATATTGAGCGTCATCCTCTTTTCCTGACGACATTGGACATTTACCAGGCTGAAGCTGAAGCCCCGGTCATCGTCAAAGAAATGGCCAGAGTATCGCAGCTAACAGGTGTTGGACCTATGGCAGCGGTAGCTGGCGTCATTGCTGAAGCGGTAGGCAGAGATTTACTCGCTTTCTCGCCTGAGGTAATTGTGGAAAATGGTGGTGATATTTTTCTGAAAATATCTAAGAAGAGGCTGGTGGGCATCTATGCCGGGCAATCCTCTTTTACCAAAAAAATCGCCCTGGAAATTATGCCTGGAGAAACACCACTGGGCATATGTACGTCTTCAGGAACCGTAGGACATTCTTTAAGCCTGGGCAGCGCTGACGCCGTTATTGCCCTTTCACCCTCGGCAGCTTTAGCTGATGCCGCAGCCACAGCCCTAGGCAATATAGTCAAGGCAGCAGATGATATTCCTAAGGCAATTGAAAAAGCCCAGAGTATCGAGGGGCTACGTGGTGTGGTTATTATTGTGGGCGACAAAATGGGTGTTTGGGGCAGGGTGAAAATTGTGCCCCTTGAGTAGTCCTTTCTTTTTTGCCCCGAGCAGTGATAAAGTTTTAAATAATGAGAAAGTTGCCCAACCTCCGCGTGCAATTAGCCCCCCGGCATCCTAAGGGACTAATCCTGACTAATCCTGTGATGATAGCCGCGGGCATAGCTGGCTATGGCATAGAGTATGCTGAAATTGCTGATATACAAAAGTTGGGAGCCGTTGTCTGTAAAGGGACGACCCTTATGCCCAAAAAGGGTAATGCCCAACCACGACTGGTGGAAACCGGTGGTGGTCTGCTTAATTCGGTAGGCTTGGAAAATATCGGTGTTGATGCCCTGGTTGAAGAAAAAGCTCCTGTGTGGGCAAAATGGCGGGTTCCGGTTATTGTTAATGTTGCCGGGGAAACAATAGACGAATATGTGACTGTGACCAGCAAGTTAGAAGGCGTGCCCGGGATAAGCGGCATTGAGCTGAATATTAGCTGCCCCAATGTTTCCGCAGGTGGGATGGAATTTGGTGTCGATCCCAAGCTTGCCGCTCAGGTAACTTCAGCGGTTAAAGCTGCCACCACCTTACCGGTTATCGTTAAGTTAAGCCCCAATGTAACCGATATTAAGGAAATCGCTTTAGCCGTGGAAGAAGCCGGAGCTGATGCCATATCCCTGATTAACACACTGAAGGGCATGGCAATTGATATAGACCAAAGAAAGCCTTGCCTGGGGAATATTGTAGGCGGGCTTTCTGGTCCCGTTATCAAGCCGGTGGCTCTTTATATGGTATTCGAAGCAGCCAGGGTGGTCCGTATTCCTGTGATAGGATGTGGCGGCATTGCTTGTGCTGAGGATGCTCTGGAGTTTATTATGGCTGGAGCTACGACTGTGCAGATTGGCACAGCCAGTCTAACTAGTCCGAATATCTGTCTTACTATACTGGAGGGAATAGAGCATTTTATGCTGGACAGTGGGGTGGAGAATATCACCGACCTTATCGGCGTTGCTCAGGATAAGTCCTGATAAGCCTGCTATTTAGCGGTTATTTCCTTCTGGATGAAGTTGATGATGTCCTCTGTGGAAGTGCCCGGGCCAAAAACAGCTTTTATGCCGATTTGTTGTAAGGTGGGAATATCATCCTCGGGTATTATGCCACCAGCGATAACCAAAGCATCTTCTCTTCCTTTCTTCCTTAATCCTTCTATGATTGGTGGAAAGAGCTCTAAATGAGCTCCCGACAGGATGCTCAATCCCACAACAGCTACATCTTCCTGGATAGCTGCCTCGACAATCATCTCGGGAGTTTGTCGGATACCAGTATAGATTACCTCCATGCCGGCATCCCGCAAAGCTCTAGCTACCACTTTGGCACCCCGGTCATGCCCATCTAAACCAGGCTTGGCTAGCAGAACACGGATTCTACCTTTGTTCATAGTCTGCTCCCTCTCTAGATTTTCTGACAAAGCTCAACAAGCACCCCTCTAAGCGATTTGGGGTGAATGAAAGCTACTATGCCCTCTAAGCCAGGGCGAGACTTCTTATCAATTAATTCTATTCCCCTTTTGGAGAGGCGGCTAAGCTCCTTATCTACATCGTCAACTTCAAACGTTATATGGTGAAGGCCCTCCCCTCTTTTCTCCAAGACGTTAGCCATATTACTGCCGGGAAGTGGTTCCAAAAGTTCCAGATTGGCGCCCTGGGCTAAGGAAAGGATGGCTGCCTTTACTCCTCGCTCCGAGAGGGTTTCAATCTTGTCAACCTCAGCGCCGAAACAATCCTTATAAAGCTTTATCGCTTCATCGAGGTTGCTAACTAAAATACCGATGTGGTCAACTTTTTTGGCCATTTCACCTCCTTTAAAGCTAGTATCATAAATCTTGAAAGCTGCCTCTCAAAAAACCAGGAATTCCTTTTGGGTAGAAAAAATCTTGCGTAGTACATCACATATCTCACCCACGGTGGCGTAAGCTTCCACACATTCTAGAAAGGCGGGCATGGTATTATCCTTGCTCCGGGCGACATCTTCCAATCGCTTAAGCGCCTTGTGGACATCGCTGTTGTTCCTGTCTTTCCTAACCTGGGCAGTCCTCTCCTTCTGCCTTTTTTCCACTTCGGGCTTGACTCGCAGCAGCCCCACTATTTTAGGATAGGGAGAGACGAATTTGTTTACCCCTACCACAGTACGTTTACCGCCTTCAATTTCTTTCTGGTAGCGGTAAGATGAGTCCTGAATTTCCCTCTGTTGATATCCTTGCTCTATGGCAGCTACGGCACCACCAAGGTTATCAATTTTGGTGATATACTCACCGGCTTCCTTTTCTAAGCTGTCGGTTAGATGTTCTATGTAGTAAGAGCCACCAAGGGGATCAACAACATCAGCAATGCCATTTTCATAAGCTAGTATTTGCTGAGTCCGCACAGCTATGGTCACTGCTTCTTCAGAAGGCGGAGCATAAGCTTCGTCGAAAGAGTTAGTGTGCAGCGATTGAGTACCTCCTAAGGTTGCCGCCAGGGCTTCTATGGCTGTCCGCACAATATTATTATGTGGCTGCGGCGCAGTGAGACTGCATCCCGCAGTTTGAGTGTGGAAACGAAGCATCCAGGAACGTGAATCTTTAGCCCCGAACCTCTCTCTCATAATCTTCGCCCAGAGGCGTCGTGCCGCCCTAAATTTGGCAATCTCCTCAAAAAAGTTGATATGGCTATTGAAGAAGAATGATAGCCTGGGAGCGAATGTATCTACATCAAGCCCAGCATCAATAGCTGCCTGAACATAAGCAATACCGTTAGCCAGGGTGAAGCCAATTTCTTGAGCCGCGGTGGAACCAGCTTCTCGTATATGGTAACCACTGATACTGATGGTATTCCAGCGAGGGACTTGCTTGGCGCAATAGGCAAAGATATCAGTGGTCAATTGCATGGAAGGACGGGGCGGGAAGATGTGAGTGCCCCGGGCAATGTACTCCTTGAGTATGTCATTTTGAGTAGTGCCGTTTAATTCAGTGGGCTCAACTCCTTGTTTCTTACCCAGGGCAACATACATGGCAAGGAGAATCGGGGCAGTGGCATTTATGGTCATGGAGGTGCTTACCTTATCCAGAGGTATATCCTGGAAAAGAGTCTCCATATCCCGGAGACTGTCTATGGCAACACCAACCTTGCCCACCTCGCCTCTAGCTAAGGGATGGTCAGAGTCATAACCAATTTGTGTGGGCAGGTCGAAGGCTATGCTCAGGCCAGTCTGCCCTTGCTCTAAGAGATAGAGGTACCTCTGGTTAGTTTCCGCAGCAGTACCAAAGCCAGCGTACTGGCGTATTGTCCATATTCTCCCCCGATACATATTCGATTGGACACCCCGAGTAAAGGGATACTCTCCGGGGTAACCCAAATCTCGAATGTAGTCAAAATCTGGCAAGTCCTCCGGTGTGTAAACAGTGTCAATCTCCACGCCAGAGCTGGTTTCGAACTTCTCCTGGCGCTCGGCGGCACGCTTTAAAGCCGGAGCCAATGTAGTTTCACACCATTCCTGCTTAGTTTTATTGGCCATAGCTACCCCCTGAGTTAAGAAAATTTGCCCACTGGAGTCTCTCGGGTCCAGGTATTACCTATTACCTTGGGATGGAAATGGATTAATAACCTCCACTTGTCATTCTGAGCCCTTCGCATAGCTCAGGATGGTGTCTAAAGATTCTTCGTCGTCCAACTTCATTTGGACTTCCAGAATGAATTACCAAGCGCTCTCGCTCTGTGCTATTGACACGGGTTATGTCCTACTATTTACTTTTCTCTGACCCACTAACCTTGCCCAAAAGGAGAGTTATTATATCTATGGGTATGGGGAACAGTATGGTAGTAGTCTTTTCTGTAGTAATGCTAGTCAATGCTTGCAAATAGCGAAGCTGTATAGCTGCGGGCTGAGTGCCAATAATGGCGGCAGCCTCGGCTAATTTCTCTGCCGCCTGGGCTTCACCCTCGGCATGAACTACCTTGGCTCTCCTCTCTCGCTCAGCCTCAGCCTGGGCTGCCATAGCCCTCTGCATTGTTTGCGGCAGTTGCACATCCTTAACCTCCACCATGCTCACTTTTATACCCCAGGGACTAGTGCCTTCGTCAACCACCGACTGTATCTTTCCGTTGAGCCGGTCCCGCTGGCTTAATAACTCATCCAGCGTAGATTGTCCGACAACATTTCGCAAAGTGGTCTGGGCAAGCAGCGAGGTTGCCTTGATATAGTCGAGCACCTTGAGAATAGCCTCTGCGGCATCGACCACCCGAAAGTAAATTACGGCGTCAACCCTGACAGTAACGTTGTCCACGGTGATGCACTCTTGCTGGGGAACGTCCATGGTGATTACCCGAAGGTCAAGTTTCCGCATAACCTCAATGAAAGGTATAATGAAGACCAGACCTGGCCCCCTGAGGCCAACCCATCTACCCAAGCGGAAAACGCCCCCTCTTTCATACTCTCGAACGATTCTGATAGCTGCCGACAGAAGTATTATTACTACTACTGCGATAAGCAAATAAATAAATAAGTTCATTGTTTCTCCTTTTCTTTAGATTTTTTGGTCACCCACAATTTCAATCCCTCTGTTTTGGTTATTATCACCTCCTCTCCGGGTTCTATTGTACTACCTTCAGCTATGGCTGTCCATAACTCTCCCTCAGCCAGAACTGTGCCCTTGGGCTTGAGGGTCGTTTGCACCACAGCTTCTTTCCCTATCATCTCCTCTACGCCAGCCGAGAGTTTTCGCCTCTGGCCTTTTACGATGGCATAAATAACGAAAATGATAAAAGCGGCGGCAAAGACTATGGCTATGATAATTGGGCCAGTCATTTCGATAGTGGGCATAGAGTATTCCATGAATGCTACCTTCCTATTCTTTTGATTTCTTTGCCACCCATAATTTCAATCCTTTCACTTTGGATATTATCACCTCTTCACCCGGTGCTACTCTGCCGCCTTCTGATGCCGCCGTCCATAATTCTCCCTCGGCAAGAACCGTGCCCGTAGGAGCGAGGGCTGTTTTGGCTATGGCTATTGTTCCAATCATTCCTTCAGCCCCGGTAACCTTGCGTCGCCTTTGCCCGCGGATAATGGCGCCGATGACAAAGACAGCGAAAGCGGTGATGCCTGCCGTAACCCCGGCAATTAGCCCCCTATTTACCTCTATCCCCGGGCTATGGCTGAACAATATCAGCGAGCCCATAACCAGCGAGGCTACACCCCCGGCAGTCAATAGCCCAAAACTATGGGTGAAGTACTCGGCGATAAAAAGTCCCATGGCAAGTAAAATGAGTGCTATGCCTCCCCAGTAAGCATTAAGCACACCCAGGGAGTAAAACGCCAGGAACAAGCTGATGCCACCAGCCACCCCGGGGAAAACCATCCCCGGGTTGGAAATCTCAGTAATCAACCCTATGGTAGCCAGGGTAAGGAGGATATAGGCAATGTTGGGGTCGCTGATGGCGTGCAGGAGTTTCTCAATGCCATTCATTTCGTTTCTAGTTGGGAAATAGTCCGTAGTATCAATGGTAACTTCCGCACCACTGGCTAAAGTGACGTTCCAGCCATTGATTTGGGAAATAAGGCTTTCCAAATTGTCAGCTCGCAGGTTGATAAGGTTATATTCCAAGGCATCAACATCGGTAAATGATTTGCTTTCCGTAACTGCTAGCTCGGCTTGTTCCATATTGCGGCCACGCTCCTCAGCTATAGTCCTCATCCACTTAGCCGAGAACTCGACTATTTTTTTCATTTGGTCTTCTGGTATTTCCTGCCCTCCAGCGCTTACAGGATGGGCAGCGCCGATAGTCGTGCCCGGCGTCATCGCCGCTATATTAGCAGATAGAGTAATGAAGGTTCCCGCCGAGGCAGCCCACGCGCCTTTAGGGGAGACGTAAACCACGATGGGCACGTGGGCATTCATAATCCTCTGGACTATCTTCTCAGTTGAGTCCAGAAGCCCACCGGGGGTATCTAGCTCAATTATGCAGACAGTAGCGCCATCCTTCTCCGCCTGGCTGATACCCCGATCAATATAGTCAGCTATCACGGGCACAATGGTGCCATCCACGGTAAGAACTTCCACAGTAGTAGGGCTGGCGGCAGCGAGCAGGCTGCCTCCTAAACCCGCAACTATTGGCATCACAAGCCAAGCAAGGAAGAAGACCTTAAGCCCGGTTCTCAGCATCTCGCATTATCCTCAAGTTAATTATAGACTAAGCGATCAAAAGCAACAAAAAATTCCAAGGTTATCATTGAGGCTGGACACAGCTTAGTGTAGAATAGGCCAAGGATGAAAAACCAAAAATGTAAGGGAATGCAGGACTTGCTCCCCGAGGACATGTTGCGCTTTCGCCGTATTGAAGATACCTTCCGGACTTGTTGTCGTAACTGGGGCTACCAGGAGGTGAGGACGCCAACCTTGGAATACCTCTACTTGTTTACAGCTACGGGAACACTTACTCCGAGCATGTTAAGTAAGGTATATTCCTTTCTCGATTGGGATGGCTGGAGTGGTGAGCGAGTCGTCTTGAGGCCAGATGGCACTATTTCTGTAGCCAGACTCTACATCGACAATCTAAGTGAACAAGAATTAGCCAGGCTTTTCTATGTGACTAACATCTTCGCTTTCGAAGGAACCGGGAAAAAGAACAGGGAGCGATGGCAATGTGGTGCTGAGTTTTTCGGTGGTGCTAAATTGGCTCCGGATGTGGAGATAGTTCTGCTGGCTGAAGAGGTTATCCGCAGACTTGGCATCAGCAATGTCAGGCTGCAACTATCCCATGCCGGCCTGGTGAAGGCATTGCTCAAAGAGTTTAATCTCAGCCCCGCTGAAGAAGCTAAGATGACGAACCGCATTTTAGAAGGAAATTGGCAAGCATTGACCAAGGCGAAATCCACTACTCCCGAAATCGACAGGCTCATGGCTGCATTATTGGGCCTCAAGGGGAAATCGAGCAGCTTTCTACACAATGTCAGAGCTTCATTCCCCAAAGTTTCGCGGGACTTCAAGTCCAGCCTGGAGGACTTCCTAAGCATTACCACATTACTGGATAATCTGGGTTGTAGCTATGAAATTGATATCGCAGCGATACATGGTTTTGAGTATTATACTGGAATCTGTTTTCAGTTCCTGGCTGCTGGGGAAAAGATAGGTGGCGGAGGAAGATATGATAAGCTTGTGCCCCTTATGAATGGAGAGGACATCCCTGCCTGCGGATTTGCCTTATATGTGGACCCTCTAATGAAATTACTGCCGCTGGAGAAAGAGAAAAAGGGCGGATCTGGAATTTTAGTTAAAGGTCAGTCATTGACTCCGGAAATAGTAAAGGCGTGTTTTGCTGTGGCGGAATCACTTCGTGACGCCGGACACCTGGCAGAGCTTGACTTCACAGGTCGGGAAGAATCTAATTATAGGTGGGTCATCCTGGTTTCGGGGAAGAAGCCTTCTCCGTTTGTGCTCACGGATTGCGTACAGAAGCGACGGCGAGAGGTAGCTTCTATGGCAGAGATTCTTAAAGTGGTAAGTGAGGGATGAAGGATTACCAAGCCGCCTACATCAAACTCGCCCTCCCTAAAGGCAGGTTTCTATCGCCTACAGCTAGCTTGCTTGCCGAAATAGACCTGGGATTTGAGGGTTATAGCGATAAAACAAAGCAGTATCGCCTTCGCTCGGCAAGGTTTCCCAGTCTTTCCGCTAAAATACTTCAGGAAAAGGATATTCCTATACAGGTAGCTGTAGGGAATTACGACCTGGGTATTTGTGGTTTGGATTGGGTTGAAGAATTCCTGGTGAAATATCCTGCAGGAGCTCTGGTAAAAATAGCGAGTCTAAATTATGGTGAAGGCGGTATACATGTGGTTACCAGTGCTCAAGCGGGGATAACCAGTCTCGATGAATTATCAGCCCGGAGAAATGATTGTCGTATCGTGAGTGAGTACCCTAATCTGGCTGAGGCTTTTGCCTTAAATCTCAGAATGAGAAGGTTCAGGATTTTCCCGGTGTGGGGGGCTGCTGAAGCTTATCCCCCGGAAAATGCTGATTTGGCAGTGCTCTGGGGAAGGAGTAGAGCACATATAGCAACTCAAGGCTTGATTCCTCTCGAAAAGTTACTCCCTGTTACCGCCTTTCTAATAGCTAATCGAGAAAGTCTGGAGAACAAGGATTTGAGCCGGATATTGATGTGTTTTGACTCCAAGCTTACCGCTGACCTGCCCGCCTGCTCGCCGTACGACTTCGGCAGGCGAGCCGAGGCTTGGCAGGCGGGGCCGCAGACATCAATAGAACATGAGCTTAATATCCGTAAGGAACTAAAGATTTCTCGTCCCTCGTGGCCGGCAAAGGAAATCAACTTGGCTTTGCCTGATGGACACCAGCAAGCATCGACTGCGCAGTTTTTGAAGCAGGCCGGGCTGACAGTCCAAGGATATGCTGAAGAAGTAGTGCGCCGCCGCCCTTCCGCTGATTTAGACTGGCTGGGCATCAAAGTAATCAGGCCTCAGGATATACCTCTGCAAGTGGCGAATGGCAATTTTGACTTAGCCATAACCGGTGAGGATTGGCTGCGGGAACACCTCTGTCGCTTCCCCTCAAGCCCGGTGAAGAAATTATTTGCTTTAGGCTTGGGCACCGTCAAAGTTGTCGCTGCCGTGAGTCAAGAAATGCCCGTGGCCGACATTGATGAATTGAGGTCGTTTGTTCAAAGCAGCAAGTTCGCGCCTTTGAGAGTAGCCTCGGAATACATAAATATTGCCGACAAGTATCTTCGGGACAATCACATTAACCCCTACAAGCTAATTCCAACCTGGGGGGCGAGCGAGGCTTTTTTACCCGAGGACGCCGATATGCTTATTGATAATACCCAGACAGGGAAGACCCTCAAGCAACACCAATTAAAGATTATTGATGTGCTCTTCCAATCCTCAGCTTGTCTAATTGCCAACAAAGATAGTCTGGCGTCTTCCGATAGGAAGGAGAAAATGAAGTTTCTGACACAGAAATTGCGAGCGGGGCTATTGTGACAAGTTTTCTTTTTTGTCATTGCGAGCCTTTTCCCCTCGTCATTGCGAGGAGCAAAGTGACGAAGCAATCCCCGCCACGGGTAGGATTATTGTGAAAAGAGTCAAAGGATTCAATAGGGCAAGACAATTACTGACCAGGGAAAACTTCTGGGAGTCTTTCGCCACCCCACCGCGGCTAGCAGCTCAAATAAAGCAGGTCTTTGGCGAAGAGCTTTCAGTTCAAGAAGTGGTCGACCGTATCATCGGCGAAGTTCGGGATAAAGGTGATAATGCCCTCTTTGATTACACCGAAAAACTGGATGGGGTGCAACTGGATTCCCTTGAAGTAGATAGACAGGAAGTTGTTGCCGCTTATGACATAATAAATAAGAAGGTCATCTCGGCCCTCGAATTCGCAGCCAGCAGAATACAGGATTTCCATGTTGCCTGTGAGCACAAAACCGGCCTAATTCCTATCGACAAGCACTTAAGACAACAGATTCTGCCCTTACAAAGGGTTGGCCTGTATGTGCCTGGCGGCACCGCTGCCTACCCGTCTACTGTGCTGATGATGGCCATACCAGCCAAAGTAGCCGGTGTTGAGGAAATCATTATGGTTTCCCCGCCCGCTAAAGATGGCAGGATTCCTGCCTCCACGTTAGTCGCCGCTGATATTGCTAAGGTCAGCCGCATTTTTAAGCTTGGCGGTGCCCAGGCTATTGCGGCATTAGCGTTTGGTACTGAATCAATACCCAAAGTGGATAAAATTTGTGGTCCGGGGAACATCTTTGTGACCCTGGCTAAGAAAATGGTTTATGGAACAGTGGACATTGATGGTCTCGAGGGTCCCAGCGAGGTAGTGATTGTCGCCGACGAGAAAGCCAACCCCGCCCTTTGTGCTGCCGACCTCCTGGCTCAGGCTGAACATGACCCCCTGGCTCTAATAATTTTAATCACCACTTCGGCTGACCTGGCTGACCAGGTGGACAAGGAAATTGAGATACAACTGGGAAAATTAAAGCGGCGTTCTACCGCTAGAGCGGTTATTGATAGGGGAATGCTTGTGCTTGTCGATGACATGGCCCAGGCAGTAGAGTTGGTCAACCTATTCGCTCCTGAGCACCTCTCCATTATGGCATCCGACGCCTCGGCTTTAGTCCCCAAAATTCGCAATGCCGGCTGTATTTTTGTAGGCGAGAACTCGCCTGTGGTTCTCGGCGATTATGTTGCCGGCCCCAGCCATGTCTTACCCACCGGGGGCAGCGCTCGTTTCGGTTCTCCTCTGGGCATTGCCGACTTCCTCAAGGTTAGCAATATCATCGCCTTGGACAAGTCCGCCATGCGAAAACTGAGCCAGGCCGCTGTGATAATAGCTAAAGCTGAAGGACTCGATGCCCACGCCCAGGCAATAGAAAGAAGGACGAGAGCGAAATAAAAGGTTAAAATGCAAAAGGCAAAAATACATGGTAAAAGTAAAGAAGTTTACATTTTAATTTGTCATTTTGATTTTTGATTTTAGTTGAGATGGACATAAAAAAACTTATCAGGCCTGAGCTCGTGACCATGAAGAGTTACATCCCAATCGAGCCTACGGAAGTTTTGAGCCAGCGAGTTGAATTGCCTTCGCATAAAGTAATAAAGCTTGATGGCAACGAGAATCCTTATGGCTGTTCCCCCACGGTCTATCAAGCTCTAGCCACTTATCCCTATTATCATAATTACCCCGACCCGGAGCAGAGGGAGCTACGGAAGGCTTTGGAAGAATATACCGGCTTGGGCCGCCAGCACATTGTTTGCGGCATGGGCAGCGATGAACTTATTGACCTTATCCTCAGGCTTTTCCTCAAGCCCGGAGACGAGGTTATCAATTGTCCACCGACATTCGGTATGTATCCCTTTAGCACCGATGTTTGTGGCGGTCGGGTGGTTGATGTGCCCCGAACCGAAGATTTTTCCCTTAATCTGGCTGGCATAAAGAAGGCCTTGACCAGGAGGACTAAGGTCATCTTTGTTGCCTCGCCCAATAATCCCACGGGCAACACTACCCCTGAGAAAGAAATTATAGAGCTTGTTGGGACTGGGAAAATTGTTGTTGTGGACGAAGCCTATTGTGAATTCAGTAACGTAACCGTCGCCAACTTAGTGCCCTCTTACCCCAACCTGATAGTTTTACGCACCTTTAGCAAATGGGCTGGGCTAGCCGGCTTAAGGATAGGCTACGGCTTTTTCCCCGTAGAAATTGCCGATTACCTGATGAAGATTAAGCAGCCTTATAACGCCAGTGCCGCAGCCCAGGCTGCGGTGCTAGCTTCCCTGGCAGATATAGACCATCTTCGTCTTAATGTTATGAAGATAGTTATGGAACGGGGGCGGTTATTTGGCAAACTAAAGGAACTGGATTGGCTAAGGCCTTACCCCTCAAAAGGAAACTTCATCCTATGTTCTCTGCCCAAGGGAGAAGCCAAAGAAATCTGGCAACAACTGCGGAAGAAAGGCATCTTTGT